>Ga0126342_10004292_pt1 | contig 24232 bp, 18 predicted proteins | sample Cyp1metagenome_FD_92528 | JGI IMG/M metagenome (GOLD analysis project Ga0126342, IMG submission 92528) | Coral microbial communities from Lord Howe Island, Old Settlement Bay, Australia - Cyphastrea 1 metagenome | ecosystem: Host-associated > Invertebrates > Cnidaria > Coral ...
ACTGCTTCTGCAAGTTCACATGAACGTTAATTCACATGAACGTTAACATCCCACGTTAATTCACATGAACGTTGACATCCCACCCCCCCCCCCCCCACCCCATCGTATGTGGTTCCAGGAGCAGGGACGAGCCTATGTATACATGTGTGTGTGTGTCGGTGTGTAGATATTATGTACATAATGATATATATATATATATATTATAGTATATATATATACATATATATATATATTATAGTATATTATATATACATATACCATATGTATATTATAGTATATGTATATTATAATATGTGTATATATATATAAATACATATGTACATATGTACATATATTACAATATGTATATATATATATATTATAATGTATGTACATATTATAATATATATATAATTTATATGAATATATATATATATATATTATTATTATGAATATATATATATATATATATATACGAATATATACACATGAAAATGAAATGCGAAAATGACTATAAAATAGATAGAACTATGGGATTTTCCAACTGCCACATTTCAATCCTTGAGGGTATCCAAATTCCATGAGTTCAAAGTCCTGGATAAAGTTCTTTTAGGTGACAAAATGGGCAGTTGGAATTCTTGCAATTTGGTGGGGGAGTTATATTCAACTGTCGTGCATCCTGTTCTGAGAGGACTCCCAAATCCTTCATTCATTCAAGTGGCCTGTTCAGCAGAGTCCATGGACCATAACAACTTCAACATCTGGACATAGCATCTTCATGATCTTCATCCAGTGAGATCATGGCCCCAAAAGCTGCTACACCGATGGTTTTCGGGGGTCGGAGTTTGAAGAAACCACAAGGAGATGATGCCAGTTGTGTTGCTATTTTGTTCAATCTTTGAGAGGTATACGAGGTGCTCAAGATACCAGACGCCTCCCAGAAACAGCCCAAGTGGTACTTGGCGCTTGGCCCTTTTCACGAATTGCTGATGCTCACGCATTGGCTTTCTCTCCGGTTGCGCCAGTCCAAACACATAACCTTGGACAAAAGTTGTTGGTTCACGAGAAAAGTTAGGTCATAGGACCACAGCAGACCACAGCAGACCACAGCAGACCACGCTCACGCGGAGAGGATGTTCTTTTGTCGGCCCCCACGTCTGGGGAGGGCGACGCTTCCAGGGACCCAGGCAGACTCAGTGGTCTGCGATGGGTTTTGAAGAGATTCTTTGGCCAACTCACAGCCGTGCATGGCGAGCGAACGCTAGGGATGATGAGATTATGAATGTGACTGTTGTTTTGTTATCATTGCTAACATGTTCATAAAAAGAATGCCATCATCATTGCAATATAGTAATATTCAATGCCATCGCTGTTCTTGTTGTTATCATTATTCTTACCAGACCATGATTGTTACCATCATTGATACCATCATTGTTACCATGATTAAGAGCATCACTTTCGACATCATGATGGCACACTAGCGCGCTCAGGTGCTTTACATGCAAATGAAAGGAGGGGCGCAAAACAAATGTGTTTAGATTGGGTCCGTTCAATTCAGGAGACTACACTTTCAAGCTTCCTGGCAGAAGTGCATTAAGAACCTCCCTCTTCAGAGGTGCAACTTCCTGGCAAGTCGCAATAAATTGGCTGTGACGTTTCCCTGGATAAAATACACATACGCATGCACTCGGATCGGGTGCGCTGGATACAGTGTGCACCATTGCTTCAGTGAGCAATTGATGCATCAAAGAATTTCACGTGCAAATGCGGGGCCTGAGGCATCATGCTATGACCATCCCAGAATCAATCATGCAGTGCTGCAGTGCCCATTGTTTTCAAGAGTGTTCAACAGAGATTTTTCGGCCAGACCCAGCTTCCAATTAAAGAATCTCCGGGGTGAGAGCTCACCTCAGTCCAGTGGTCACTGGCATCATCATTGGCGCCACCTCCAAGAGTCAGGCACGTCCCATGAAAAAAAACCTGAGAAATGGGGATGCTCCAATCTTTTGGCGGATCCACCTTGAGTTTCAGGAGGCTCCTCTAGTACTGGTTCCTAGAGTAACCACGTCCCAAATGGGATGACCCCATTTGGAAAAAACACGGGTCTTCACTCGAGTCATTCCACGGCTTACCCTTTTCATCACCCAGTGCTACCGAGTCGGCCTGTGTGAACGGCTGCGTGTACCAAGCTGGGCTGTGCACTGTCCTGTCAAGTCATGGACCGAGTATCAACAGATCAACAGATCGCTACCTTTCGGGTGCTCAAAAATTCACACCCAGGTAACAACACTTTTGGGCAACTCCTTGAATCCATCGCATTCTTGTGGGTATCAAAGCTTGACCCATCTCAATCCAACGCTCGACCTGTCACACATGGTTTCACTACTCAAGGGGTTTGTCTGAATGGGTTCGTCTGTAAATAGGCTACCACAAAAAAAATGGTTGGTTTATCATCATCTTCCCATTAACACAGCCATAAATGTCTGTAAATCACTATGATATCAAAGTTAAACGTACCTCTCAATTGTCCCATGTATCCCAATTATATCCCCATATTCCTAGTTATATCCCATGAATATCCCCTCACCCTCCGGGAATCAAACATGGCTTGCTGGAAAATCCTCACCTCTGCGGCGCTGTGGGAATCCCATGCTGTACCTGCGGATTCCGCTGGGAAATGTCGGTTTTCACAAACTAAACTGGGAAAGGAATACCAACACCAATGGCGGACAATGGTTTAGGGTTGAATCTAAGCAAATTGGCATTTTAAGCAACACAAATTGGGTTTCAAAACCAAAAAAAATGGTGGTATCATTACGACATAATTGGATATCCGAATGGGCGATATCTGGGTCAATGGCGGACATGGTCGTCGGCGATTCTTCGCAGATTGCGCACATCCCATTTTTATCAGGTGAATCAATCACCATCAGGGAGAATCACCCCCTGAAAAGCCCATGAAATCAGGTGATTCTCCCATTATTTCCCCCACATTAATGCAGTCATAGATGATACTCCTGCTTTAAAAAATTAAGATTCTCCAAAGCTGTCCAGTATAAGTGATGAAATTCCAGACCAAAAAATGCAATTTGAATGGGGCAAATGATTGTGAATGATGAATCATCAAATTCGGGGGTACCAGCACCAAAAAAAGGCGTTTCCAGAGTCTTTCTCCATCTGACTCCTAACCTGTGCCGATGCACCTGGGGCGCCTGGGGCGACAGGACCGGCATGGGCGACATCCATGGCGAGCTCACCTGGTAGCCGCTGCTTTCGGCGCGCATCACTTTGTGAGTCACCTTGGAGAGCCCCTTTCACCGGATGGATTTTGTGGTCACCAACAATGGTATAAATAAATAGATATAAACAGATATAAATAGTACAAATGCTATGCAAAATATGGTTTATTATAAGTATCTACATAAATTGATATGTATAAGTAGATACAAATGGGTGTGTGTATAATCACCAAGAAAAAAGGGGGTGTGACCCAATAAACCAACAAAAACAATGGAAAAATGCTCTCTATATATAATTCAATCCAATATACACAAACAAAAGAATTGGTGATATGACCACAATGATGACAAGGAACTGGAGTTAGTTTCCGCAACTAGCCCCCGGAATCGGAGACTTGCTAACCACGGTCATGAACTGACTAGGTGGGATGATCCTCCGAGATAGAACCAGCAAAGAAAAGGGGATGAAGCCGTTCTAAAAGTTTGGATCAAAGTAGCAAAAGAATGGGATTCAACCAAACATAATTCCAGTACATCTTGATTATAGAAATAGAATCACTGTGAATCCTAAGCTACAAAATACCAAGCAAGATTGCCGGACATAGAGGGAACGGGCCTCAAATCTCAAACATACACTTTGCATAACGGACTTAGCATGTGCATCGTTCACGAACATGTTCTCTCCACACTAACTCAACATTATAACATCATAGAAGATTGCCAATAAGTTTAGTTCCATGCTTCTGCGCAGTGACTCCATCTACCCAGATTGTCAGATGCTAATATCAAAAACAGTTCAACCTACACATTTTCAGAAGCCAGGCAAAGGTAATCCCTGCCGCCCGCTCCAAGGCACAGGTGGTGACGCTGGCATCTGCCAGTCTCGTCTCATGTTGGGACTTCCCACCTTCACCTCTCAACAAGGATTGGGAGAGTATCTTTGAAGTTTGAGGCAGGCAACTCGATACATGTTTCCTCTACATCCGCTTACTCAAGGTTGTGGACGTTGCAAACTTTCACGGCAAGCCAAATACATCAGTAGGAGCCACAGCTGGTAGGTCATAGATATGGGCCAAGACCCTGATACCCTGTCTGAAATATTTTTTGGGGGGGATTGCTTCTGGATCAAAAAATGGTAATTAGTTATTTCCCTCAAAAAAAACATAAAAAACCTAGCTAAGTATAGCTAAGTATTCAAAAAAATGAGATCATTCCCCCCAAACAAAATCCAAATTCAACGGCCGGTGATCTCCAAGGCGATCCAATGCCCTCACCACCCAGCGCCGGGCCTCCCCGGGTGAACGGGGCGCTCCCAACAGCACCGGAAGATCCTGAGGCCTCCGGAGAAACAAACTGGGACTTTAAAGAGGGAATATTGGAACGTCAATAGCACCAAAAGTATCCAAAAGTCGAATTGGGATTCAAGCCACCCAAACAGGAAAATTAAGATTTGACAAACCAACGAAGGATTGAAACTGAAGATATGAGTTGATTGTCAACTAATGTATAAAGTGATGTGACCTGAGTAGGGGATGAAAGCGGAGTAAATCAACATGACAACCCATAATGAGGGGGAAACAACCCACCATTGATGTACGGGGATACTCACAGACACCGGTGAACCCATGATATTGAAATAGAATCAAAGCCCCGGGATCTTAAGGCTAGAAACGGAAAGAGGAACTGGGAATGGGAAGTTTCTCCAACCAAAGATTTGGCTAAGGGCTAAGGCTCAAACAAGTCAAAACTAAAACTGCTCAAACTGCAGATGCTGGCAGGTCGATCCTTTGGCTCTAAAGGTCACAGAAAAAGAACATGACCATTCTGTTTTGCCACGATGCCATCTGGGTGGCAGCAACATAAGGGGGGCCTCCAGTTTGCCTCAAGATACAGGATTACTCTAAGATCTTTTGAGGGTAGCTGAGGAAACCCCATTTTCGTGGTCCCGAAGTCCCGGCAACCTGGTAGCAAAATGGACACGATGTTCCTGTGGAGGATTTGGCGTCGACGGGGTATCAAATAATTCCGAACAATACCTATATAATGAATATAATTGAAGTATTTTGTTGTTAGTTTGAACCAACATTCTGTAGGCACAAACTCACAGATGTTCCTCTTTTTTGACATCACCCTTCTGACTTTGGATTGAGGATACAAATTTTGGATCCCATATAGGCATATAGGCGTCGGCCAGACATTGAGTACCTTCAAAGTTCGATGTTGTATTATCTTCACAAAAACAAAACGAAACTGTTCAGGTCTTACACCGCTGACCCAGACCCACACGGCTGGGAAGCCAAAGTGTTCCATCCGGTAGATCATCAGCTGTCAGAGTAAAAGTGGGGATATCCGAAAGCATAGTCGAACATGAGCATGGGTCAAGAAAAACTTGGTGTCCCAGATTGCAATCACCTTCCAAGCAGCAACAGAAGGCTCTTGCATTTTTGTGTTGCTCATCTACCAGGCCCATGACTGTGGGGTGTTTGGTTCTGACCCTCAAGTGCATCGTAGTAGGCTGATTGGTGTTTTGAGATTGGATTCAGATTGGATGATTGGGGAATCATTCAGTTGGATGACGCTCCCTGCAATTCCAGGGCAGGGACTCCATTTGCCACTGACACCCAACACCACCAATCAGCTATTTGTCCCGTTCACGGATGACCCTTACTTCTGTATGCCGGATCGTCCTACCTTTCTTTGGAAATCCTTAAAAATACACTGTACTGTGTCCCATTTCAATCTCCCTTTACTCAGGCCGAGATTGAGCCCAAATAGCCACCTGAGGCAATCATTGAACATTTCCAGGGATGGCTCGGCATGCGACATTCTGGGTCAAAACTAGGGCACCCAACAACCTGCCAATTTGGTCATGTTTGGTCGTGAACCATCCAGTTTTGCTTGAGAATTTCTAAGCCATACCCAACTCAGTCATAATTATATCATATTATATCATTGTACCATACTATATATATCCCCATATTTCATACTTCATCTCCATCTTAACTGATGATATCCCCATTTTAGGAAAAATACCCCTCTCATCCCCTCTCCAACTGGTTCGCAAATTCTCTCCGCTACCGGTGCGCCTGTACCGGGCTGGCCAAGCTCACAGGGCTGGTCTCCTCCTTGGCCGGAGAAACATGGTGAGCCATTGGTGTCCTAGCCATTTTCCTGACTGAAGAGTCATGTTGAGGGCGTTGAGGGATGAAAAAATATGATGGAAACTAGGTCCAACTACCCACAAGTATTTCAGCATCACACCAGATATGAAACCTTAGCTCCTTCGGCTCAAACCCCAAACCCCCAACTCGGGCGATGCCGCTGGCAAAGCCCCTGCCAACAGAAGACCCCCATGACTGATGAAACCGCCCAGGCTTTACCTGGTCCGTTGGGTACATTACATGCAAATACCATCACAGAGCGTCCCCCTTTAAAGCAGGCATATTGATAGAGATGCTTTCACAAAAATAAACAACAGCCTCACAGAAGTATTATACCTATGGGTCCAACCACTGGTACCTGGTACCTTGGAACCACAAAATTGTCTTGTGCGCTTGAAGATGTAGGAACTGCTTTGATTCTCCAAATCATGTTGCTGTTTTTTGTTGGTTCCATCCCCAACTTGCTGAGTCTATAGAATTGTTGGCTAATTTCCCCATGCTGTGCTGATTTAATTCCGCCCCCAGTTTTGTTCCATTAAAAAATCCCGATGTCTTCCATTTTTCTGCTGAAATCCCCATTTCGTTAGTGAACTGGGCATGCGAATCGCTCACCGAGCTGCGCCAGCAGCGCGGCGGCGCTGACCGAGTTCATCATCCTGCACCTCGCTTGGTGAAATGAGTTGGCGAACTGGTCCACTTGGGTTCGGCGACATCACTCAACTGGCTCAGAGACTTTCTGGCTTAACATCCCTTAACAGCCTGCTCCAAGTCACAGAGTCTCATTCTTCCGGCCGATCCGTTGTACTTTGGGCCCAGTTTCTCAAATGTTTCTTCTGATCAATTGCCCACTCATGACATCCTTTTATTCTGAGGGCTTTCAACACCACTTGGAACTGGCATCCTACCGCCCGAAGAATCAGGAACAAACTGAGGCTGCAGACGTGGTCTCGCCTCACCAACTCGCCTCGTGGGTCTTTGGCATTGGACGATAGTTCCCTTGAAAAGAAAAATCGAGCAGTGAAAAAATGCCCCCACAATGACCTTCCATTGCACATCTTGGTGGCTCTCATCTGTTTGGTACCAGATTCGGATTCGCTTGGGACCAACATGTTCCGCGGAGAATTGGTTTCAACCCACACAAAATGATGGTGGTAGCTGTTCAGTCCGAGCACCCAAAAAAAATATTCGGATAACCATCAACAATGTGTTTCATGCCCCCTCGTGATTCGTTTCAAAACAGTGATCAATATCGGAAATTTTCCGTTATAGGATTTCCTTGTTGGTGCTTTGGCCTCCCCTTCTTTTAACCATATCAAGCCACGTCAAGCCTCATTCGTGGACGAGGGAAAAAACAAAATCAACCCACAATTCCACCAATCTGTGCGGGCCCCAAACTTCTTGCAGACATGTCCCAAACAAAAAAGGCACGTCGTTAAATATCCACGCCACAAGCGGGTAAAAAAAAAATATAATTGTGCAAGTTCAGCAAGATCTGTTGCCCATTGGATGCGGCGTTGCGTCTCTGATGCTTCAGCATTGGCAGAACCAAGCTTTGGAGATTCGATTCCTCCCAGATCCGCTTGTTCAGCTTCTTTGAGAGTCTGCAGGCGTTTGCTTCCCTTGGGCACTGGCCCATCCGCAGACCCAGTTTCGAGGCATCACCCAAACTTCGCATGTTCTGATATGTCTTGAGCGCCAATTCTTGATTCCTTGCGAAATGGCTGCCCCAACTCCACAATTCAAAAGTGTGGCTGGAAGACCCCGACGTCCCTTGGTCAAACTTGGGATGAGATCCATGTATCCCGCTTTGCTAAAACTAGGGTACTGCCAGATCCCGCGGTTTATCAATGTTTATCACTTCCGCCAAACCTCTGGTTCCAGTCTCATCGCTGAGGGACTGAAGTGCACAGGGAATACCTTCTCTCCACCAAACTGCTGCTAACCTATTTCAAGCCCATAACTTCATCCATCTTTCAACCTGACGCTGCTATGGTTGGATCACAGTCTTTGGTGCTGAAGCAGGGTGTCTGGAATCATTAAATGCCCTTGACAAGGGCAGTGGGGTTCTGAACTCCCCTCCAGTCATCTTGGAGTCAACTGGAGTCGAAGCCACTCCCCATTTTGTGGAGATTTTGTGACCAATGGTTTTCTTTTGAATGGGATGGCCATTTTAATCCCTCAAAATGGTGTCATTTTCAACGGGGAAAGCAATGAAAATGTATCGGTTGCGGCCTTTTTTTTTCAAGAAACACCTCAATCTCGCATGGTTCTGTCCCCAAATCGGGCATACGGCATACCCCAAAATTGCCATGTAAATGAGGAATATGATGATTTACCCATCTTGACTGCTGGATTTTCCCTATTTGCTTGCTCCAAAAAACGTACATCCTTGGGATCTCCCCTGGTAGTTGAGGCCAGTCACTCAAGTCCTCATAGCCTTTCTTGGGCAAGCCATTGCCCGTCACGGAAGGGCCACCATGCTTGTGCGTCCCTGGCAGTTGTTGACCATAAAAGTAAGGACCCTGGCAACCCTAAAGTCAAACGATGTTCTAGAATTCTAGGGATCCAAATGACAAGCCAACACTAGGTGGTGTATAAGTGTTTCAGGCCTATTCAGTATCAAGTCATGAGGTCATAATGTTGGATGTAAGGGGATCGCAGAATTTGGCCATACTCCGATGATTGAGGACTCGCATGAGCAGTAAACCATGGTTGCTTTGTTCGCCAAAAAATCACAGTGGCAAATTCCCCTACTTTCATGATCGATGTTTAAGCTACAGTAACTTGTGCGGCTGCCAAAAGATTGGCCCATCCCTTGGCTGTGATCGATTCATCTGCCATGGGTCTCACTTCGCCAAGGGTGTGAACCCTCCCCTTTTACGAACGAAGCGTCGGGTCATCTTGTTGCCGCAACGACCAACCACTGGACTCATGCCCCTGGTCCCCAGGAATTCAAGAGCTGCAAATCTTGAAAACGAGGAAAGAGATACCAAACCAAGCTGACCTGACTCATTCTGGACCCACAAAAAATGTGGACCCACTGTTGATACTTATGAAATCCCACGACAAATGCAACAAGCAGGACACAGCATGAGTTCGTCCTCTGACAAGGTATCCGACCCAAGAATTCCGTACTTAATCATTATTTTCCCCGCTAAAAGCTGCCATTTTGGCGTATCACCAATTCTCGTACAAACCCAGATCTCATATTGGCCTAAAAACTCCAACTATGTTCCATTAGGTTAATCCAATATGTTGGTGATACACATGTGTGTCTATTTATATGCAGATACATACATACATGTATGTATATATATACATATGTGCATATATGTAGAGAGAAAAAGAGAGAGCTAGATAGATAAATAGATTGATACGTATATGTTCCTGCCGTTCACTGTCTTGCGGCATCGCAGTGCCTGTGTAGCTTGACTTGTCGTAGAAGAAGCGTTCTGGGCCCTTCAAACTGGAAACAGGTCGGCGTACCTGGGACAGGGGCACCTAGGAGAGGTACCGATAGAGATGGGCCACCATATCAATAGGCCATAAGTATCAAACCTGGTATTGGATAGAGAAATACCCTAACCACTCATAACTTTGGTATCTACCATAAATATTTCTTGGGGTTTACTTGCAAGTTAAATGGTGTAGTAAACCTAGTTATGACTGGTAGTGGCCCATCACTTTAGGAAAGAATCAAACCAGCTGTGGTTTCTGGTCCGTAAGTGGCCACTGGTTGGTTGCTGGAAATCGCATGAGAATCGAAGGTTGTTTGAACCCCGAAATCCCCATGGTTGAAAGTTTCAACGGCGTGCCAATCCCCTGGTCAATCATCAATTTCCCACTTAATTTTGCCATTTTGGGGTGTCTCCTATTCTTAGCCACACCAAAAGTAATGTAAATGTAAATGTAATGGTAGATGTAATGCAATGCGATGCAATGCAATGCAATGCCATGCAATGCAATGCAATGTGATATATGTATGTGTGTATATATACATAGAGAGAGAGAGAGAGCGAGAGATGTATATATAATATATACATATATTTTAGAGATATGTACATATATACATATATTTAGAGATATGTATATACGTATATATATATTCTGTTATATCCCCATAGAATGCCGTTAAATCCCTATCGTTGATGGTTAGATACCCCAACAAAACTAAAGCCCAGCACCGAGCTTAACCGCACCTTGCTGTCTCTTCGCCCAGCACCCGGAGAACCCGGAGAGCCCGGAGAGCCCGGAGACCGCGGCTTGCCCAGGAGCCGAGGCATGTCCTTTGAAGCAGCGAAAATGGGTATCCCCAAATCATCCATTCTAAACCATCCAGCTATTGGGGTATCCCCATTTATGGAAACCCCTGTATGATCTAAATCTGTGAATAGATAGATAGACAGATAGACAGATAGATAGACAGACAGATAGATAGACAGATAGACTGACAGACAGACAGACAGACAGACAGACAGACAGTCAGACAGATATGTAGATAGACAGATAGGGAGATAGAGAGAAAGAGAGATAGAGAGATATAAAGATAGAGGGATAGACTGCAAAATTATGTGACCTTCCTTTGTTATGTATATATATATATATGTATATACGCGTACCGTATAGTGTAATTACATACAAAGACATGTACATATGTACTGTATATACCTGTGTATATATTTATATATACATATCATACGTATGCATATTTTACATATATATATATATACATAGATACATACATACACAATACAATCATGTAAAATTCCATCCAGATTTATGTCTATATATATATACATATACATATATATATAGTAATACATTATCAAGGGAGACAAGGAGTGCAGGACTGGTTGGTGGTTCAAACCTGTTCAAAAAAGATTGCTTGGGTTCCTCATGCTAGGATGGAAAGCAAACATTTTGGAAAGTTGAGAACCACTGCGACTCTTCAACGACTACTTGAGGGTGGTGCGAATACACCAAACACTCTTGAAGTTTATCTCTGTTGTCAAGGTCCAGAGCAGGCACCAACAGGATTACACCAGTCCAAATCATAGTTGGGGAGAAAACCATGAGTGTCGACTGTGCCCTGATTGAGAAGCCCAGCCAGTCCTAAGAGTCTTGATTCAAAAGTGGGGCATGAGAACCCATGAAAGTGATCCCTTGCCAGGATTACCTCATGCTCATAAATCCGCTGGATTTGGGGTTCTCTATTTTGAGTCCATATTTTTCCCATAGCACATATGCATACGCACCTATCTATGTATATATGTATGACATGTATGTATATGTATGACATGTATGTATATGTATGACATGTATGTATATGTATGACATATGTATATTTTATATATATATATATACATATATATATATACATATATATATATATATATTATATATATATATTATATTATATATATATATTATATATATATGTACATTATATATATACATATTATATCTATTTAATGCTGTGTATAAATATATATATACATATAATGCTGTGTATGTGTATGTATAATATATATATATATATTTATGTATGCTGTATGTGTATACTGTACATATATATAATGTTTGGTATTTATGGCATAGTCCCAAAAACCATCACCCCACTGCACCTCACCGCTCTCCGTCATCAAGGCCTTCCGCCTTCGCTCCGCTGAGGCGGCCATCTCCCCTTCGCGGTCGCGGTTCACGTGCTCCTCCAGCGCTGCGCGTCACGTTTCGAGGGAGTTCAGCAATTTTCCACGATGGGGATAGAATCAATGGGATCTACCATAGGGATATGTCATCAATGGGATATATTATGGGACTTTATGGGATATAATAGGGAATATATCATCAATAATGACCTGGCTGAGCAGGCTGAGGATCTAATATGGGGGGGTTCTTTTTTCGTCATGGAGGATCCCAAGTCACCGTGGTGACGTTTCAATACTAGTCATGAGTCATGGTCCAATGACTTGGATGAGAGAATGGGGTACCCCCAGGACTTAGAAGTCTCCATAAAGCAACCAGCAACCCCGATAGAAAAGTAAAATCCCACTGAACTAGTAGTAAATTACTGTTTAGATAGTTTAATATATACGTAGTAACCCCAAAAAAAAAATGCCAAAGGTGGTGTTTCCAGGATGGAGACCCGGCTACCAGTGCAGGGAGAAAATGATGTCCAAATTTGCTATGAAAGGAGCCAGAAAATTTTGTCGTTTTTAGGATGAAACCATTGATGTTCGTTGGGTTGATGAGTTTGGCACATAGCACCGTCGCCAGCTTTGCTGCTTAACCAGTCCTGAGGTGAGCATTGCCAATTTAAAGAAAGACACAAAAGTATCACAAGGGCTGGTCTCAACTGCTAGGATGGCTACAAATCGGCTCAAACCTTGGTGGACTCAGCTAGTTGCTCTGTTTTGGTCCCAATTCTGATTCTGTCCCCACTATTGACAAAGCAGATATACATGATCTACATCCATGGTTGTTTGGCATTTTTCGGTTCTGTTAAGTCATGTTCGTGTCGCAGAATTTTTCGGGTACCAACTCTTGACATGTTGGTCACCTGGTCTCACCGTAAGTCTCACTCCCATCGTTGTGTCGCCTGGAAATCCACGGGCGATCCCTCACAAATGCCATTGCCGACCATTGTAGGACCACCATACTTGTGTGTTCCTGGCACGGCTCAGGTTCGCATTGACCTATGCAAGACCCGTTCTTTGAAAAAAAATCAACATCAGGCTGCACCTTATTTGGAAATCTCACGTCATCAGAAATTGAACGCGCACATATTTTCCTGATGTTCCTAAGTTTTGGGGGGGCCAATGTGAGTTTGAGGTACACCCACTGTGCCAGAAAGTACTATCGCTAATGGTTCCACAGGCCTATTTCACTCAAAATCCTCAGCTTTCTACTCCTTAAAAACAAAAATATGGTCCCTCAAATGTCCAGGAGTGTGTAAATCGAATTAAGTATGGTTTACAATCATCTCCAAGAAGTAAAATATGAGACTGATCTATTGTTGGATTTACCACCTTACAGAAGTTTTCAGCATATAACCATCTCCTCCCTCAGACTTTGGGGCTCCAACTCCAAGTCATAGGGAGCTGTCAACGGGCTGAGCCTGTGTACAGTGACATGTCGTAGTAAAAGCGCGCAGGTCCCTGAGTGTCATCCAGGGGCATATCTGCCTGGCACCAGGAAGGTGAGTCTCAATAATTATGGTCCGAATGACTAGGACCTAGGATTATATCATTTTAGATGATAATTTATAACTATAGGATAATGATAACTGTTATAGAAATAGATATCTGATAATTATTGTAGTTATAGAAAGATACCTATTAGCCTATTACTATAGATAATAATTATAGGATTCTATCATGGATGATAATTTACATCCAGTTTTTTCATGCACTTTATCAACCAACTTATGCCGCATTATGCCTGGAGGCCCCATCTTTTAACTCCAAAAGCCTCCATAAAACTGGTAACAGATGGCCCAGCGATCAAGTTGGGCGCCTGGTTGTCATAGTGAGGAGCGGAGGCCAAACAAACGATATCCTCAACCTGGGTCGCTGGGAATCCCCCAATGCCTCTGGTAACCGGAGGCATTTAAAACAAAAGGTCAATCTCAAGGTTCAGCGATCGGAAAATCAGGAACTTCAATTGCGATTTGGAACCATTCGTGTTTGCTTGGTGCGAAATAAATGACAAAAATCCTAGCTGCCTAGCTCCCTCCCATGGAGAAACTAACACCGTTAAAAAACAAAATGGACAAATAAGACAAAAAGTGTTTTTCAGTGTCGCTTCAGCTTCTGAGACACAGCTCTTGCATTGCTTAATCACCTCCTGACACTTGCTTCCCCATCAAATCTGCATCACTTTTCAACCCATGAATCCACCAAGCGAGCCACCAAACCACTCCCACTTTGGATGATCATCTCACACTGGTTCCAGTGCCCCATTTCAGGGTCCAGGATGCCAAAGATTCTGCAAACCTGATATCCAAGCGACCTGTTCCTGCGTCATGCTGTTCCACTTCTTGGCCACTTCGCCCAAGGCTTTCCGGAAGGTCGCGAAGTCGATTCGACGAGCACCCCTGAGCAAACCAAGGAGGACTGGGTGAAACCGGAATTCATTGGGTTGGTATTAGGTGGGTGGAACAGTTTTTGGAGAGGCAATCATTGTTATGTTTTGGGTATATTTGATAAGTAAAAATGATTCTCGATGTTTTTTCTTCCTCCAATTCCAGGAGGAATGTGCTGGATTATCCAAGGGCAACCTATGGGACGTGGTCAAATCACTGAGCTTAAGCAAGCGGTCTCGGAAGTGCCAAAGTACCTAAGAAATCAGAAAACAATTGAAACACCATTCAATCATATTCAATGAACCGCTCTGGTGGAGCAAAAGTCTTATGGCTTCACACTTTCGAAACCCATGATTTGGCCTTCCCTTCACCCGGGCGAAGATGAGATCAGCATCCACGGAGGTAAAATCCTCGTCCAACAGCATGGAGTCCTGTTGCAAATAGGTTTTGTCACTTGGAACCTGGGAGAAAAATCATGGATTCGTTCTGGCGAAATTGATGATTTTTGAAGGAAATGGATGTGTTTCGTCAAGACGAACATGTTCTGTAGATGGTTGCTTGGCATTCCAGGATGCTTTTGATTCCAGTGTCCAAGCAGTCGTCAAGGATATTCCCATGTCAATGTCAAGTCAGCGGAATTTGTGTCTGTGTGCCTGCAGGACTTTAATGTGCCATCCCGACCACCGTTTCATAAGAATTGATCCCATTGCCATTTCACCCATTTGTCCGAAAGACCATGGCTGACATGGAAAATCAGGCTCTCCAGTCACCCAACCCACCAAAGCTTTCAGTTGGGTTGGTTACTTCAAGCGACGCAGGATTTTCTTACCCTTGATAATCCGGTTCTGGCTAACCATATCTCGGGGCTTGCCTAAGAGCTACTGGATATTGTGAGGCCGGCTGTAAGTTGGTGCGGGTCATCACTGTGGGTGTGTTTGGGTACAATTCCAATTGGCAAGGTTCATTGGAAAATGGTGATATATGGTGATAAACAATCAAATGTAGGGTACCCGCAACCTTTCAGACACACCAAAAGTAGGGACCTGCAACCCATGGATTTTCCGGGCAGCCAATTTTCCGGGCTCCTTCAGGCACTTCACCCAGGTGCGCCCATCCATCTCTTGTCCCTGCCCTGGCAGGAATGGCCATTGTCGCTTAGCGTGGGCCTAGCGAGATCCTTGTTCATGCCATTTCCTTAAAAACATAATATATAACATATTGTAACATAAAGATCAAGACATGAACACTGATACGGATCAGACTCAGTCAGGTCAAAAATACCTTGTCCGTTTGTGGCCGCACTTTTCTAGGAAAAGAATGTAGGGAAACATGACCCTCCTGAAAGCCATCCACAAGTTTCTCATGATGACCCTGTTTTTTGGATCCTCCTCCACATCACTTATGAGAAGTATCATTCACCATCATGCCTATATCAAACCCAAGATGGCAAATGGCATATATGTTGTTGAACGAATTCACCAGATGAATCGTTAGACGTCTAAGTCTACATGTGTGTATGTGTATATATATATGATACGGTATAGATATAGCATGATATAACAAAAACCAGAGCTATATAACTATAGGATATATAGGATATATAGACATTGCCTTGTTTTTTTGCAATTTAAGATATATAGACATTGCATGACATTGCCTTGTTCCCTGCAATTTCACCATCACCATCACCATCATCACCATTCCACTCCCCCTTTCTAGCATTGATCCCTCCTTTCCCCTCATGATCCCCGGACCTGCGAAGGCCTGAAACGCCTCGATCAATGTCGTCATAGCACCACGGGAGCAACGCCACGTGCAGCGCGTCAATCAGCGTGGCGAACAGCGCTTGAGCCACAAAAAAAAAACAGCATGGGTGCCACCACGTGCAGTGGACTATCGTAAGAATCTGCTGGTTTTTCACCTCTGAATCAATTTGAATGGGTGGTTTCAACTCAACAGTTCTTGGTTTCCTTGATGTGGTTGTTCAATAAAAGTGTCGAATGCAATTGGTTCGGCCCAACCTGGTCTCTCGGGAAATACCCACATTAGCCCACATTTGGGATCAATAAGGGTTTATGCTTCGCAGAATCTGAGTTGGAAGGACCATGACGTTCCCCAACCTTCAAACACCTCCAAATGGATCAACTAATCATCATCATGTCGTTCTGTGCATGCTTAAGGTACCATGGTGAAATACACACATACACCGCATATAATATTTGTTCTGTTTGATCTTCCAAAACCTTGGCAAAGCTCCATGGCATGCGGCTGTTGGCACTCCACTCTGGTTTCGGACTCCCTGAGCGGTCCCGTAACCACGACCCAACAAGGCCAAACGCGAGTGGAGTAGCACGGCAAAGAAGAAGAGCACCACAGCCTGGCCATGTGCCATGACAAACCAACCATTTTACAATTGGATTCGTCCGTCGTTTTTTTTAATGCCATTATACAAAACCTAAATTTGCAAGATTTTCTCATCTGTACGTCGCAAGTTTAGAGTCCTGCGTTTCACCTGGACCCCGCATTTTTTCGGGATATTTCTGCATGCCTCCTCTGCAACCGCATCGATGGTGTAAGTGAAGACGTGGGTTTTGTACCTGGGCACAGTCCCGCGGCTATGGCCGAGGGCCTCACCACTTGCACATCCATAACAAAAGGCTCAGTGGGACGACTTTATTCAGTGTTTTCCCTATCTGAAAAAACCGAGATAGACATAACACAACATAGCATAACATAACATTACATACCATGGCATAGCATAGGATAGCAAAGCATTACATTACATTACATTACATTACTTCACTTCACTTCACTTCACTTCACTTCACTTCACTTCACACATCATTACATTACATAAATCATATATGTGTCAACGCAATTGAGGTTGTGTGCACAATTGCAAAACAGCCGCGCTGTGATCTGCATCATAGATAGCCAGACATATACAGTATACAGTATTAATATACGTATGTATATAAATATAAATATATAAATAAATATAGATATGTATATCTGTATATCATATACACGATGAAAAAGTGGTCAGGGCGCTGTATGTATCTGTATGTGTCATTAGATCGTTGAGTTCCAAGTCAACATACAGGTGACTTCCCTCAAAATTTGAACCTTGAAGATGTGAAAACGACGCTTTTGTGCGAGACTTCCCTCAATTTTTGAAAGTTGAAGTTATGAAAATGACGCCTGAACAGTCAGTTCCACTGCGGAGCCAATCCGACCATGATCCGACCCTAACCGAGCATGTTCCGCGCCCGTCCGCCGGACAAGCTTCCCCATCCATCTTCCAGGACACTTTTTGTCCTGCAAAACACAGCGTGTCGTGCATCCGCTATCTCTCAAAAACGCATTTCGTGCAAGAGTCCCCTCAAAATCTGAAAGTGGAAGATGTGGAAACGAAGCTTTCGTGCGAGACTTTCTTCAAATCTGAAAGTGGAAGATGTGGAAACGAAGGTTTCGTGCGAGACTTCCCTCAAAATCTGAAAGCTGAAGATATGGAAACGAAGCTTTGGTGCGAGACCTCCCTCAAAATCTGAAAGTGGAAGATGTGAAAACAAAGCTTTCGTGCGAGACCTCCCTCAAAAAAGGCAAGCTGAAGATTTGAAAACGAAGCTTTGGTGCGAGACCTCCCTCAAAATCGGAAAGTCGAAGATGTGAAAACGAAGCTTTTGTGCGAGAGATCTCTTGGCTGTGAGATCTCTTGCCTGTGAGATCTCTTGGCTGTGAGATCTCTTGGCTGTGGGATTTCTTGGCTGTGAGATTTCTTGACTGTGAGATCTCTTGGCTGTGAGATCTCTTGCCTGTGAGATCTCTTGGCTGTGAGATCTCTCTTGGCTGAGATATCTCTTGGCTGTGAGATCTCTCTTGGCTGTGAGATATCTCTTGGCGGAAATATCTCTTGGCTATGAGATATCTCTTGGCGGAGATATCTCTTGGCTATGAGATATCTCTTGGCGGAGATATCTCTTGGCTGTGAGATATCTCTTGGCTGTGAGATATCTCTCGGCTGTGAGATATCTCTCGGCTGTGAGATCTCTTGGCTGTGGGATCTCTTGGCTGTGTGATATCCCTTGGCTGTGAGATATCCCTTGGCTGTGAGATATCCCTTGGCTGTGAGATCTCTCTTGGCTGTGAGATCTCTTGACTGTGAAATCTCTTGGCTGTGAGATCTCTTGACTGTGAGATCTCTTGGCTGTGAGATATCCCTTGGCTGTGAGATCTCTCGGCTGTGAGATATACCTTGGCTGTGAGATATCTCTTGGCGATTGTGATAGTGGTGATAATGATTTGTAAAAATCCGTTACACGGAAGTATGATTTCCAAATTTCCTTCCATGATCTGAAGATGTCCCATGTTTTTCTCCTCAAGATGCCACCAGATGGCCTCGAAAATTTGAGGTGTTATGCGTTTTTGTACAAAGGTCCTTGCAGGCCTATGCATCGTCAAGTTTCGGAGCCTGAAATTCAATGCCTCTGAGGTTCCTCAAATCCAATACTATTTGACCACCTGCAGGTCACCACAAGAGAATGGCAAGGACAACAATGTAGAAGTTCCCATACCTGACAAGGGGACGGTCAACCTGTTAGGCACATCTGGAAATACGTACACGATCAGCAAGAAACACACATGGTTCAGCGTTGCTTCCCACCGAATATTCAAGGGGTTTGGGTTGCTACAACTGTACCACAACCAGAAAACCTGACGTTTGTTTTGGTAATCCCACTGTCAAAATGCATTTCGCACATCTCGGGGTACAAGTCAAACTACTAAAAATGACATGATGTGACCATTTTCCACAGAGGATGTACATGCCACTGTCAATCAAGTTTCGCAAGTCTAAATAGTTGGTTGTTGAATGTGCAAGCATGCCAATTGTACCCATAACATGCAATGTTGCCAATAGGAATATCCTGAAAACATCTGAACACAACATTACAACGTTGAATTCGTCACGATTCTTCTTTTGCGTTCTGGAATGGAAACCGCACCAAAATACTTCATTTCCAAGGTTGTCACATCATGAATAAAAATGAATGTTTGGATGTATCCGTCCTTCAAACACTAGGAATGACACTACTTGTTATTTTTCAACTGTATCGTGTGTGTTTTTTGAACTGTTGTTCACTGTGCCATCTGTGTTTCATGTTTATTTTCGTTGAGCCCAACTTGCCAACTGTCAACGCTGACGCTAGGGTCGCACCACCGTGAAAGTGGCAGGGCAAGCTTGGCCAAGAGTGCAAACCTCCAAAAACCGAACTCCCGAGCAATAGTGCAGTGTGCAGTTGGACAGAAAAAACGTCAAAATGTTGTTCCCAAGAATAGAGCTAGCTAGAGAGTAGTTTTCCCCATTTGTCCCAAGGATGTTTTTTTGCCATGTTTTGTGAGTTTCATGTAATTATATATATATATAGATATATATAAATTTTCCAACACGCGTAAATCGAGAAAAATCAACCTTGTACAATTTGGTGTTTTTGTTGATCACAGGCGGCATCAACTGACAGACCACAAGTTGAAGACAACCCATTCCCGATTCAATAATGTTTGCACAATTCAACAACTAACCCCCATTTAATGATTGAGCTAACATTCGTAACTCAGGATCAAACCATTGCATTGCCGAGACGAGGCCACCCATGAGGTTCGCCAGTTTCAGGGAAACACGCTAACACCACAGCCACGGGCGGCCACTGTTTGGACAACCCGCAAACAGACTGCAATTGGATTTCAAGAAATTGCCCAAAAAAAACACCAACTGAATCTGATGGATTGATTTTGTATGCCTGAAAAGAAATGACTATCATGTAACCAACGCAACCATCCACTTCGAATGTCACCAAATTTGACGAACTTTGCAATTTCAAGATCTGGCCCAGCCAAAACTGCATTTTGTTCAGATGAAACAAAAAATCATGTTTCGTGGGATTTTTCTTGGTTCTTGCACAAAAACCAAGACTTAAGAAAACAAAAACATAACATACAAGGTGATTGGAAACCCCATATCGAAATCAAACCGCCTCTTCCCACCTTTGCGCAACAGAAATTCAACTGCGCAATGAGGCCTTCCCGTCATCACTTTTCAGAGCTGCGGTGAATGTTGAAATCTCTGCGCCGACATGGTTGGTTGGTTTCACTCCACAATTTGGGTCCATGATATCCCTAAAACTAAAACGATTTTTTATAATCGCGAAGTGGGATTTTTCATCAAAAAAATAAACAAAGGTAAATAATTTAGATGTTCACAATATGGTTTCCTTTGCTTCAACTTCCAAATATATACATCACATGTTAGCATACAAACTCAAGAGCTGCCGCAATGCCCAAGCGCTGTTTTATGTGTGGTGCATTTGATCTGATTCATGACTCTACAACTTGGGTTAAAGAACCTGCGGGTCCTAGTTATGTACAGACAATGTCCAGATCAAACAAGTACCCCAACCCCAACACAACCAAGATATACAAACCCAGAAGGCAGGGGTTGTAAACTGGTTGATTGAAAGAGGTGGGGAGTTCAACAGCACCAAAACAGAATCGAAAATCGACCAGCCGGAGTATGAACTCCCCAAAGACAAAAATCGATTTCGAGACACCAGTCGGCAGACTGCAGCAACACATTTTTTCTGGTTCAATGCCACAATGTTTGGGCCACTCTCGGCCAGTCTGCGCAATTTGGACTGAAGACGACGCAAGCAGCCTCTTCCGTTCACTTCCCAAAAGTCGGTGGTAGTGAGTTCGACAAGTAGAGGTTGTTTGAATCGACCCAACGAGTCCGCAAGGACGTTCAGATGCCCAGGGATATGCGACACGCTGGGCAAAATCTGAAACGGGCAACGGCGAGAGTCATGGAGAGACCTTGGGCCGACGCCGCATCGGCCGCACTGTTATCGGTGGCCTACTGGCACGAAACTGGGCCACGACAACGAGGGAGGGATTCAATGCAGAATGTGAAAGCAAATTGCGCGAGAAGGTCCCATGCTGCTATGTGCTTCTGCATTTCTCCAGTCCCAAAGGCATTGAGTTTCAGAGAGTGTAATCTGAAATTCGGACCCATTAGGAAAGAAGGCGACACCACCAAGGCCTGCAAGATTCTGTGATGCCATCGCATCTGCTGTAGCTGTCACATCAACGTGGGCAGCGGGTGTCATTGACAAGGTGAAAGGTGTGGAGACCAACAACTGTCACCAGACCTCCAACACAACGCAGGCTTCAAAATCCAAGACACGATACGGTGACAGTGAGTCTGTAATACCAATCCAAACACATCTGGATTTGAGATGTAGTTTTGTGCACCTCACCCAAAGTGCTCACATGAGAATTGGCCACTCACACCAATGTGACATGTCGAAGGAGCGATAGATGTTTCTGAGACAAATTCTGGTCCAAAATCAGCTGCGGTGACAAAGCGGAGACAGATGTTTGAAAAGTGACATGGTCCATACCAACCATCATCGTTGGAATTCGATGCAGGGCACGGTACAACAGGATCAACAATGGTCGCAAGTAGTGATTAAGTAGTGCCACACCGAAGTGAGCCAGGGTTAGCGGACAATGAGATGAGAGATTGAAGATCTTTCGCTGAGGGCTTAGAGCCCTTGGAAATGGTCTCCAGCTGATTGATGATTCTCTGCAGCTTTTCCGGAGGCACTGATATGGACCATGTTGCCACAGAAATGCGCCAGCCAATCCAGTCCACTTCTACAGCTAGGACGCTTTATGCCATGACATTGGAATGCCCAGAATCAGGAACAGCAGAACCACCAGAGACGCCCACAAAGGTGATGACACGCGGACAAACCAGGCGAGGAGATCATCCATGTACTGCCATAACACCATGTCCATGCGCCAGCAACGCATGACCTGTCACAACGTCCCCAGTACCATCCACTGGTTCGGAGCACCGAAATTGAGTGCGATACATCGGTATAGCTCCCCATTGGCGTAGAAACAGAGCATGCCCCCATCTTTTGGGTCGATAAGAATTTGGCAATGAGCCTTTTAGACATCAAGTGTGAGCTGGATCCTCTGCTGTTGGGCCATGCCTTCAGGTGCACACTGATGCACATCTGAGATCCGAGGCAGCATCATGTGGTTGGGCAGAACAGTGTTAGCCGTCACGTTAGTGATGGACCTGTCAACCAGTCTGGGGGAGCGACCTGGTGCAATCACCACACCAAGCTTACGGATGCCGGTGCGTGAGAATTGGCTCTGAAGCTCTGGAATGCTACCAGGAACATGTGCCATGAAGCCTGCCTCTTGCAGTTCAAACTGGAACTAGAATTACCTGATGCAATCGTCAGACCTCAAAGTCTCGATAATTAGATCCGACTATCCAAGCAACGCACAGGGCAACGATCAAAGAGAACTTCTGCCTTATGTTTTAAACATATATCCAGCAGTCTCTATCCAGACGACTTCACAAGTCTATCCAAGTATTCAAATGGCTTCACAAGTCCATCCAACTCTCAAATGATTTCACAAGTCCAGTCAAAACGCAGCAGACTCCCCTTTTTCACGGGGGAAGATCAGGCGATAAAATCTGGCAGTAGCTTCGACGCCTTCGATCACCTGAGGGCAAATAATGCGAGCATTCGTACAAAAAACCTGGCAAACTTCCTGGAGTATTTCTCTAACAACTGAAAGTCAGAAAAATTGAATGATGCATGAAAATCACAGGCACAATGAAAACGTTTCTCAAGACGTTGACAAAGCTCCTCTGAACTTGACATGATCCTGAACGCTTTCTTGATGGGCAATCCTGGAAGCCCTTCAATTCCCATTGCACAAGCATGGACAACAGACCTGAATGGAACTCTGGCCTGAACGAATGCTTGCAGCTTTGGATGGGTCCAGTACCTGTTGGAATTTGGCAATTCAAACGATATGGATACTTCGTGCTTCTCAAGCTTATTCAACAATTTCTCACAAGCTGTGACAAGGTTCGAAAACTTCTTCTCATGTTCTGGAATGCGTTTTCCACCTGAAAAGTTCTGCGATGGAGATCCGCCTGTGCATGGGAGTGACATGTGAACATGACAAAACAAATGCACCTCTCCAAGCTCACGATCAGAGACTGATCTCGTCATCGTCAGCTTCTGCATCACCTGATTCACAAGATCAACGATTCGATCTTGGGTGTTAGTCGTTTCCAGACTACCATGAACACCGATATAGCAAGCACGGCTCTCAACACATGCAAATGACAAGACACTGCCTTTGGTGCAGCTACGAGATCGTCCCAGTGTCGATTTGGCCTGGCAGCTGCGGGCTGGTGGGTGCGAAGATCTCAATGGTCGTGATGTATTTTTCACATTGACTAGCTTCCCTAGTCTCGTTCCTTGTCGGCAAGTTTCATGACCAAGTTGATTTGGCGTGCAGTGGCAGAATTGGTAAGAGACGTTTCGCGGAGAATCGTTTCAGACGGAATAGGCAATTTTGTGTCAGTCCAGAACACTTTGGACGCAATTTTGCAAACAAGCAGTGGTGCTTTCACTGAGGGGCAATCAATACCTAAGTAGAGCCAGACTTGATGGACTTGTGCATGGCACACACCAAATTGGCTACCTGATGCTGACGCAAGACTCCAACCAGTTCTTGCAAGGTGGTGGACGCAGACAACACCAAGATTCTGGGATATTGGCAAACTGCAAAGGGTAAAACCTAGGAATTAGGTAGCTACTGTAGTTAGCTAGGCAGTTCACTAGGTAGAGACGGCATGGCATGACAACAGCTCATGACCGCAGCCCCTTTTGCACAAC
>Ga0126342_10004293_pt1 | contig 24228 bp, 20 predicted proteins | sample Cyp1metagenome_FD_92528 | JGI IMG/M metagenome (GOLD analysis project Ga0126342, IMG submission 92528) | Coral microbial communities from Lord Howe Island, Old Settlement Bay, Australia - Cyphastrea 1 metagenome | ecosystem: Host-associated > Invertebrates > Cnidaria > Coral ...
CTGTGGGACTCGTTCAGGCCGCGCTTGTAGCCAAAAAGGGCTTTGAAACGTATGCCAAATGTCTAGCAAGCTCCAAAAAGCATGCGCAACACTTGGCAAAAACAGCATGGTTTGTGCGCTTAATAACTGTTGAGGTCCCCAGCCGCTTCCCGGTTGGGACCTGCCGGCGACCGGCCGACCGCCTCCAGGCGCAGGCAGATGCCACGTGGTTCGGCCGCGCGCCGCGCTTGCCGTTGGGCGTGGCCAAAGCGCAGTGCCTCGGTGGAGAGATGAGATCACTAAGATTCACTATGTGATATATGATATATAATACATATATAATATAATTTTAAGATAATATAAATTAAGATAATATAATATTGTTTAATTTAATTTAATATGATATATATATATGATATATATATATATATATATATGTGATATATATATATATGAGTTATTATACATGATTTATACATGTATTATATTTATATATATATATGATATTTATATATATATATATATATCATGGCTTAATAAATAAGCATTTATATCGTTTGTATAAGGATAGTAATGGGATTATCACGGCATATTATACAGTTAAGCCCCGCAAACAAACAGTTTTTTCTATTACCATTTGGCTATTTAACATAGCCATGGAAAATCCTTATAAATGGAGGTTTCTAGTTGAGAAAATCATCTATTTCTATGGGCCATGGCTTCCACGGCTACGTTAAACAACCAGAGGGTAATATTCTTATGGGGATATCATGGCTTAATAAATATGCATTTATTTGGTTTGTATAAGGATAGTAATGGGATTATCATGGGATATGTTTTCAGTTAAGGCCCCGAAACAGTTCTTTATATTGCTACTCTTATGGGATATCATTGCTTACCCATATGGGGCGGCGGTGAAAAGACATGGCATCATGGGAACCTGTTGAAAACCAGGCGATGAGTTGACGAGCGGCGATTTTTGTTGAATGAAAACACATCTACAAAGTGGTGCCCTCGTTGACGATAGTATAGTACTTATAACGAACTAGTATTCATGGGGTTTTAAAAACCAATTTATAACGTTTGGGGGCACCACATTGTAGATATGTATACATACCCAGCCCCAAAACAAGCTCAATTATTGACATCATACTTATGTTTACCTGTGTCAATCTTGTCATGTTCCATGAGATGTAGAAGGCCACCAACTTGGAATAGCCATCTCTTCACTACTCCAGATGTTTCCCTGGGAAAATCAGAGGCTGTTTGAAGATGTGGATCGCCATCAGAGTGGGAGGAATACTGTTTGAATATCAGACTAGTTTCCATGTTCTGTTAAAGGGCTAGCTTCTATATCTGCATATGTATATCTACACACGTACATGTGTACATATACACATAAATATATAATATATACAGATAGATATAACAATTTCAGTTTCTTAATGTCCAATAACAGGCCCAAATTTCCAGCTTCGCCATGCTGGGGCCATTTGCGACCAAGGTGGCCCGAGTTCCACGATCTCAATGACCAAGAGTTGTCTGGCGACCAAGGTGATGCTATCTCCATCGGGAACATCTCCATCTAAAATGTTGCAGTTATGGCCATGGCTATTAGAGGCTGAATTCTATGTGATAATAATTGGTTAATGGGATAATGGATAAATATTAGAGGCTGAATTCTCTGGTTTATGGTAGATATAAAACGAACTAGTTAATGGGATAACAATGGGATAATCATGAGATACTAAGATTTATACAGTGAAATGACCATGGTTATTAATTATAACTGGCTATTTCAATGGGATTATACATATCACAGTTATTGTCCGAAATACCAATTATCAGTACTAAGCCACCCAAAAATTGGAATGTTTATTGTCCCATTGAAATACCCGGTTATAACTAATAACCATGGCCATAAGTAAAATTCTTGGAAAATGGATACATTTTTCACATGATTTTTGTTACCCATATTTAACATGGGGTGGCATTCCGGATTATGCTAAGGTGGATTATCACCAATAAAACTAGGGTTTATGGTAGATATATCTACCCTCTGGTAAATTAACATAGCTATGGAACATCATCCCATTTTCAATGGGAAAATCCACTATAAATCACCATTTTCAATAACAAACTGTTTGTTTACCAGATGGTCAATTAACATAGACCCTGAAAGTCACCAATGTTTAATGGAAATGAATCGTCCAATCCCTATCTGCCAGGGTCTATGTTAATATACCAGAGGGTAAGTTATAAGTTCATGGGGTGTGTAAACCGACCAACATTTTGGGGTCTGGGAAACGGCACCCACCTTGCAACAATTTTTATGCCTGACTGGGTGTTAAAACACCTTACCCGCCCTCATATGTTGGGGAAATGCCCATAAATGCCCATTGAATGGAACAGTTCGTCATGTTACCCTCTGGTAAACAGACAAAAAACTATGGAAAACCACTATTTTGAATGGCTAAATCAACTATTTCAATGGCAATTTTCAATAGTTATGTAACAAATTACCAGAGGGTACACGAAAAACTCTCATGACCATCTTTGTAGTTGACCATGTGTTCCTTGCAGAATTCTCGACAAAAAGGAAGACCAGGTGACAATAACAAACGAAACTGCTTGATGCTTGTATCTTAGATGTTCTTTTGCAGCTGGTTGGTTGCTCAATAGAAGATCTGCCCCATTCAACCAATATGTAGACGACAATAATTTGTAGTATACCAGTAATCCAGTATACCAAACCGGCCGGCCGCTTTTATTCCTAAAAGGACGATTTACATGAATGATATTCCCGCAGTGACTGCTTGAATCCCATTAGCATCCCATGAATTTTCTATTCATATCCGTTGATCCCATTATTCTATAATTTTGTTGAATCCCATTTTACATCAGGGCCGGAAACAGAGGTGGCTTTATTTCGTCGATGTTTGGAGCCAGTGTTTCGGTTTGATGTTCGGTGAATATGTTCAGCTATGTTCAGCCATCAAATAGTGGCCTTTGGATATGTTGATTTGTTTGTAGGGTACTGTATCAGAAATATGGCACATCAAAAGTATAGTTTAATTTAAGTTGTTGTTTTCAAACATGTCTTGCACATTTGACGCAAGATACATGTACTATGCATTACCTAACTGAGGGCCAAGGTCTCACAGCATACTGATGGATATCATGTTCTACCCCTGTCTGCATGAGGTTGGTCAGAACACAGTCAGTTGGGGCATGTGCCTTTGGTCTCCTCCTAGCAGCAAAAGTACCGACGATGAATCAAAATAGAAACACATGAGCATCTCCAAAATCTACCAGTATCCCATCAAATCCCCTTAAATCAGACTAAATCCCATCGAATCCAATTACCCTCTGGTAAATTAACATCACGACCCTGCCATTCAGTGGGGTTAGAAGATTAGTTTCCACTAAGAATGGCTTATTTTCAGGGTCAACAAGGTCATTTGCCAGAGAATAACTATACCCTCCGGTAAACTAACATAACTATGGAACATCACCCATTTATTTCTTTCATGGCCAAATAGATTATATATAACTAAATGACCATGTTCAATAGCAAACTGTTAGTTTACCAGAAGGTAAATCATGTTAAATCCCATAAAATTCCGTACAATTTCAGAAATTTAGGGTTTATGTCAGTCTGCTGGAGGGTAACTGTATCACTTCTGTTGTGGCTTTCTGGTTGGTTCTTCACCTCGCCAAGGAAGCTCAAAGTGGCTCAACGCATGGTCTTTCCGGACACCCAGACGCAGGCCCGCCATTGACCTCGAGAGCTTTGGACAGTTACAAGCACTAATCTTACATGGCTAATGGTTACCATCAAAAATGGTGATTAACTATTAACTATTGAAAATGGCCATAGAAATAGTTGGTGGCGACTGGAAAATCACCATTTTATAGTTGGATAAATCAACTATTTCGACTGGGCAATTTTCAATAGTGATTAACGGTGGTTAATGGTATTGATGAGAATCTAATAATAGTCTGGTTGGTGGTTTGGAAGCATGGAACTTTATGTTTTCCATTCAGTTGGGAAGAGTCATCCCAACTGACGAGCATATTTTTCAGAGGGGTAGGTCAACCACCAACCAGTACAGGATGCGGCCCCTGTTCGATAGCGTTTAGTTGAGATATACTGAATTCTATGGTTTACGGTAGATATTAAACGAACTAGTTTTCATGGGGTTTATAAACTCCAACATTCACATCACGTTTGGGGGCACCATCCATCACCATCCTGTAGGGTTATCCCCAGTTATAATTTACTTTGTTATAAGCACTGATCTTAAAATAAACCCCATTATTTTAAGTTACTAGTAGTTACAACCCTACTGTGTGGAATGTTAACGCCATGAATTTAGCCATGTATAAGCATTTTTAATTGGGTTACCAGGGCATTGTTTGGGTCACCCTTTGCTAGATACTGACTAGTACAACTTAATAGTTTACCTGGTTGGTGGTTTGGAACATTTTTTTATTTTTCCATATATTGGGAATAATCATCCCAACTGATTTTCATATTTTTCAGAGGGGTAGGTCAACCACCAACCAGTTGCTATCAATGGTATTTTTGTTGGCAGGTGCCTAAGATTCACCATGTTGATCATTGTGATTATCCAATTGTGCAATGTTCAAAAGCATTGGTGGTTGATGAAAAATAGTCATCTCTAACAGGGATTTCAATCTTGAAAGTATGGGGATATAGTTGGGATAAACCTATACCCAACAATATGATATTAGTCCAATTAATGGGGTTATTTTGCAATGATATTAATCGGATTATTCATGGGATTGATTAATATAGTATGGTCATTTAATAGGGATTTTGAACATGAAGTATGGGGTGTGCTTAGTGAAAAAATGGATCGTAAGGACGGGATGTGATGTAACTGATGGTTTGTTGGTGACTAGTTAGGGATTCCCAACTATCCAATATACTGAAGATTGCAATGTGGGGCCTCCTAGTGTTGAATCGGTTTTTAAACCCCATGAATACTAGTTATAGGTACCATAAACCATAGTTAAGCCACTTATAAGGCAACTGAACGCTATAGAACGGGGGCCCCGCTTTGTATCATACTCCGACTAACGTAATGAAATGACAGACCTTAAAGCAGAACATGACATGACCCATTGAACAAACATCAGAGGAGATAGAGATAGCGGCGTTTATCCCAAAGAAATAGCTGCAGAGGTTGTGCATTTGATTCGTGCCAATATGTCACCCTGTGTGGTTCAAACAACACGCTGCATTTGTGAGTATATAAATTCTTAACCAGCGGAGATGTCCAATTTTTTTTTCTCTTGGTTGTTGTAGTAATGCAGTGGATGGAAGAATTCCTGCTCCACCAAAAGGATGGTTGAAAGTTGAAACCCTCTATATAAATACTCAATAATGGGATGTTTACCACCTATCAACTGCAGGATTTCTTCCACAGTATTGACACTAGTCAGACAGGGCAAATCTTCGAGCCTCACTCGGTCAAGCTTTGGGAGTGTAAGCATCAACCCCTCAAGGGAGAGCAGGTGTGTGCGAAAAGTGTCGGATTTCTGCGGAGATCTGCCAGCGTTGGAAAGGCACCAGTTGATGGAACAAAATCCAAGTCTTGAAAGAGCTGAAACGCTTGGCATTTTGAACATGTGATCAGAAGTGGAAAACTTACTGCACATCTCCCAAAAAGATAGAACTGATAGAACAGTTGGAAACCTGTATAATATGAGGAAACATCAGCGAAAGCATCCTGGATACACTTTTCGGCATCGTTTTCGGAACCTGGTACCACAGTTTTTTTCCGAGTTCAATCCTTATTGGTTATATTCCCAACTTCTACATCCTCAACCTCTATATTTACTGGTTGGTGGTTTCAAACATTTTTTGTTTTTCCATAATATATGGGATAATCCTTCCCATTGACTGATATATTTGTCAAGATGGTTATATAAATTATCAACCAGTTTAGACGCTGTCAGAATTGGTTCAGTGATTAGCCAACAAAAAACACATGTTTCTTCAGTACATAGAACCAGCAAACCACCAACCATGAATTGCTACTTCTGGCCGTGGATGGATTGCTGAATGATAATCCAAAATGGCCTTCCTTTTTCCAATGGCTGATAAACTGATTTTGTCGTGTCTGAACTTCGCACTCGGCTGGGCAGGATGTGTGGTGTCCCCGCTGTGATGCGGTGTTGGATCGACACTCGGTCCATGCCAGTGTGTGTGTTGCCGGCGGGGAACGGACCCAAAGGCCTGCCTGCTTTCCATGGGCGGGCCGACCGCATTTGACTTCGCCGTTACGGCGCCCCAGCGGCGGGACGTCTTGTTGGACGCTGGGCGTGGTGGAGGCTCGGCTGCCGCTGCCTACGCTGATGTGAAGCGCCGCCACTTGGACACTGCCGCCGTCTGCGAACAGCATGGGGTGGCGTTTGTCCCCTTCCCAGTTCTTGTGCCAAGCACAAAGTTTTTGCATTGTAGCTATCCCTTTATGCTCCGGGCAGACATTTGGTCTGCTTGCACTGGCTAAGCGTCAGTTGTTTTTCTTTTTTGGCATGTGGGCCTTGCCTTGTCCTCGCATTGCCTGTGGCAGTGTTAGGGGTGTGCAGGGCGTCGCTTGCTTTTGTACATCCATCTCTCACCTTCGATCTTCAACTGATTTTGTCAGTTCATCACGAATCATAATCCGCAATTCCCAGTTAATATCAAAGGCAGGTTAAGATAGTGGAATCAGCAACATTTGCAGTTGAGGCCCTTTACCAGTTGTAAGTCAGTGAAAAAAACTCATTTGTGGTTCATGATACTCCCATAGTCAATAACCATTTATAAGTGGTGAAAGGCTTTAACTGTAAGTCGTTAAGCAGCCGAAGAATTTTTGGCGTTTCTCCAGGAGCAATGCGCTGGTACCCTGTTGGTGGGCGGTGCCGCTGGCGCCACGCGGAGTTTCTACCCCTCGGGCAGGTGCAGATGTCGCGATGGGACGCTGGGGCCATGTGGACGGTCCGTTCAGGTCGTGCCCCAGTTCGGAATCTTCGCAAACGTTAAGCAACAAATGGTGATCTAGTGGGATTACCCTCTGGTAAACTAACAAAAAACTATGGAACATGGTCATAGAAATAGTGACTTGTCCCATTAAAAATCGTGATTTTCCATAGTTTTTTGTATGTTTGCCAGAGGGTAATTCAGAAGAATGGGGATTTCATGATTTCATGGAATTTTGATGATAGCCAAGTTGGGATCTAACTCCAATAATTGATGGGTTGCAGATATATCGAACTATTTTCTCTGGTTTTTCTGCGCCAGAACTGAGGCGCACCACCTCACGTATGAGTGAAAATTGGGTTATCCAGTACTTTGGGTTACCCTCTGGTAGTTTGTTACATAGCTATGGAAAATGGCCATTGAAATAGTTGATTTACCCATTAAAGATGATCGTTTTCCATAGTTATGTTAGTTTACCAGAGGGTAATACGAAACATAGACATTCCAATCTGTGGTCCCCTGGGGTCTTAATGTTTGATCCATTCTCAGATATATAATGCCAACCCCGGGTTAATAAACCATGGTTTAGTAATGGGAGTACCCTCCAAGTAGTGATAGTATGATACTTTTTTATGGTACCCTCCCAATTAAACAGCCGTTTGGGGTTTATTAATGCAGGGTTGACATTATATATATATAATTTTTACGTGTCATAAACACCTCGTATAGAGATGCACCCAGAAGATGCAGAAAAACATGTACCAACCTGGACCAAGAATGGGACATTTACCAACCACATTGAAATATGACGTTTTTTGGTCAAGTATAATGCAGAAACATAAATTATCTTAATTTTGGTCAGATTTTAAGTTTCTATCTCTTTACGGGGTTGCTACATACATACATATATATATAATTATATATACGTATATATATATAGATTACGGTTCTTATCCCACACTTCTCGACCCGTAGCGCACTTCCACTGCTTCACCCGCAAATTCGCTTGCTCGCAACTTGTTACTGTGTTCTACATTGTTCTATTGTTTCTACTTGTTAACTTTTGTTGCTACTCTGCGGTTCACACAATGATGTTTTGGACTGGCCAAGAGCATGTGACCGGGAAGTTTGAGAACTCAATTTCGTTGAACAGTTGGAATTTTACAACCCCAACCGGGACATAGTGCAAAGCGCCGATTTTTTGCGCTAAGTATGGAATGGATGAATATAAGGTATATAAGTTTGTTAATTGTTAAGCTAGTTTGTTTGTAAAATTATTGATCGAGTTGGCTGGGTCAATGTAAAACACAAACACACTTGGGGGGGGCACTACTTTGTAGTAAACTAATGGTGGATTTGTTTTTTTCAAGTGGAGGTACCGAGTTCGAAAAAACAGTATACAAAGTGGGGCCCCCGAACGATAGTGTTCAGTTGGTGCAAATAACTCCAATTTCACTATGGTTTATGGTACCTATAACTATAGTTAATGGGGTTTATAAACCATCTAACATCACTGGGGGACCCCACATTGTACCTCCTATTAATTCAGTGGCAAACAAAGAAGTGGTCAAGTTTCTGTGCAATTGTCTGGATTTTGGTGGACTAAGTTTACCTGGTTTCAATTTGTGTCTGCCCGAAGTAAGAGAAAAACAATCAACTACAAAGGTGCAAGAAAACATTATTTTTAATCAGTAGCAATAACAATTTGGGATTTGTTTGCCAAACGATGTTGATTTCAGCCAACGTAATTTGGATTCTTTAACCATGAACTGACAACAAAAATACAATTGGTGATGCGCAACACGAATTAAAATTCAACCACCACATCCTCTCATTTTAGTCATCCAAAACGGATGACAACCTGGTGTATGTATGTGTTATTGGTGTTATTGAGAAACATGTTCGACAAAACCTTTACAAACCACAACTTGGAGAAGTCAACCAGTGGTGATGGTTGCCAGCAAATTTCCTCAAAAACATGATATTGTTCTCCCAAAACAGGGTGAACCGGTTGTTTTGTCGAAGAAACACGTGGAATATGAAACTCATGTTGGGGAAAGCACGTCACCATGCACGGTTGTGCTAACTCTTGCCATGTTTCGTGGTGCTATTCAGGCTGAGTCTACGTGGTAAGCCTCGACGTGATGTCAGTCCGGAAGCTTGAAGGGGTTCATACTCCAGAGGCTATGGGAATTGATTCATCCAAAAATGAGGGTTTACCTAACAAATTTGGGTTTAACCATCAAATCAAAAATAGGTGGATGACCCGCAATTTCTGTCCTTCAGCGGTTAGTTTGAAATGTGTTTGTCATGAATGGATTTGTTATGTTTTGTTTTCCAGCATGGAACTATTTTTAATCTGGCAGGGTATCTGAGATTAGCAATTATTTTGAATTTTGGCAATCTAGAAATTTGATTTGAACCAAAACATGGTGACTTGCCAAAAATGGTGAAATATCATCACTCATATTGTGAATTTGGGAATATCACTTCATTGAAAAATAATTTCCTGCATTCATTTTGGGTCGATAGACATGGGTAAAAATGATTGCAAGATATTGTGAATTGCCAAGAAAGAGCTGAATGATGGGCCTCATCCCTTAAATGTGTGCATTGTGAGGGACCAAAAACACATTGGGACCAAAACATATGGGATCAAAGGGTTAGTTTACTATCTGCGTATAGTACACCCAATTCTGGTTGGTGGTTTGGAACATGTTTTATGGTGATTTAGTGAAAATACCTGGTTGGTGGTGACTGGAATGTTGGAACCATGGAATTTTGAATGACTTTCCATGAAAAGTTGGGAATTTCATAATCCCAACTGACGAACTCATATATTTTTCAGAGGGGTGGGTCAACCACCAACCTGAAATATTATCAAATATGATCCAATCTGCATCCCAGGGGTTGGCAAGTGAGTTTGTATCAAAATAGTTACAGTACCCCAAATATCATCTAGGCTTTATCTTGGGCCATTACGGGCTATTACGGGATGTGTTTTTTCGACAACGGCCACGGAATTTCACACGGCATCATCCACGAAGAAAAACTCGCCGCTGACCCGACTGCTACCCAGGTGGCTTTGCGGATGTCTTTCGCCACGGTGTGGGAACACATCCCTATCAAATCTATGGGACCCTCCCCTTCAGCGCGGGGGAGTGGAAATATTGAAGGCAGCAAAGGCGCTGGGCTGATGCTGATGATGTTCATTGAATTCTTCTAGAAGGATGATGGGACTTTCCCCTAATTTCCGCTACACTTAGAGTCCTCTAGCCAGTTCTAACTGGCTCAAAAAAGCATCAGTCAAGATACTTAATTAAGCTTATTATAAGTATATTTAAGTGATATGTTTCGCCAGTTACAGGAGTTATTTCATCCCATGACCACAACTGTTAAGGCCATAACTGGCCATAGCTGCCAAGATGCGAGCCCTCGCTGGGTGATCCCAGTGGTTGGTGCCTGGAGATTTTTACGCAGTTTCGATTTCGGACAGTTAATCTTACAATGTGGTGCCCCCTAGATAGTTAAGTTGGTTTATAACTCCAATAACTGTGGTTTATGGTACTTATAACTATAGTTAATGGGGTTTATAAACCAATTTATAACTAGGGGGTAGATATATGTCACTATCCTGGTGATTAATGGTGATTAATGATGGTTAATGATGGTTAATGATGCTGATTAATGGTGATTAATGGGATAAATGATAATAATGAATATTACCATAAGTAAACCATTTGTAATAGGTAAATGGAGGTTATGGCACCATAGGTAATCAACTATAGATGGATATAGTTACCATCTGGTTATGACTAACAGCTTGCCATGGAAAGATCCACCATTTCTAATAGGTAAACCATGTATAAATGGGCCATTTCCCATGGCTATGTTAAATAACCAGAGGGTATACAGTTTTATACAGACTTAGAGGTATACTGTTGTACAGACAGATACAGACTTAGAGGAAAGTCATATGCAAAATGTTGCGGGATTGCCAGACTGGTTGATGATATAGGATTTAGAATGTCCCTAAGAAACCTCACCAAGTTCAGCTTTCCAATTTTGTCCCTATCTTTTGAAGTTTCTCATAGCGTGTCATCCATGGAATGGTCACAGTTATGGCCCCAGTTATACCAGTTATAAGGACAAGCAACTCACCCCATTTATGGGATGTATAATCCTATTGAAATAATCAGTTATAACTAATAAATGGCCATAACTGTACTTATATCAAAAGATGTATGAGTGCATGGAATAGCAATAGAAATAACATATTATAACCAGTTATACCCAATAGCCATGGCCATCTCACTGCATCGATTTTGTGATCAGCATCGTCCGGAAACTCCGTTTCACTTGAGAGAAACAACAAAAATCGTGTGTTTTGAACGTTGCACTCGCAGAAGTCGCAGAAGTCGTGGTCCTGTTCGCTCTAACCAGGAAAAGTGGCATGCAGTTATGGCAATGGCTATTAGTTATAACTGGTGATTGCAATGGTGATGAATAGTGGCTGATAATGGTTAATAGTGGCTAAACATGTGAGTAATGATGGTTATAACTGGTGATTAACCTATGGGATTATACATGAATCATAAGTGGGGTGACTTGTTGTACTTATAACTGGTATTTCGGGCCATAACTGTGTGAAGAGGCAAAATTACTCTACCAGGAGCTTTAGGGGTACCCCATGTCTGGACCAACCTGCTTGAACCAAGCAACAATCACCTACAAAACCCTAGAAAACGGGTATATAACCAAGAACAGAGAGACTACCTGTGGGAATGGGAAGGTATGAAGCCGCCAACGCCGCCAACCTCGCCAACTTAGGGGTACCATAAGAAAACTGGATGGTTGTCATGATAGTAGTAATGATATATTGATAATAATCTAAAGTATTGTCATGATAGTGTTAACAATGATGACGATAGCAACAATGATAATAGATATTAATAGATGGATGGTGGTACTACTATTGATGTTCAATTTTCTGGTAGACCTCTTGCTTTCCCGTCAAATAAACATCAGGGAATCTCTGCGAGCCAAACTGAGAAGTTAAGGTTGAACATGGACCCAGGGAATTTGACAAATGCGAAGTTTTAAAATCATGCTGCATCACTCCTTCAGGGAACCTTGAAGCGGCCAGGAAAAGAAGCTGGGTTTGGGAGGAGACATCATATGAGAGGTGTACTGTGGAAGGACTTGTGAATTTTTGAATGAACTTCTTTTTGTGTCGGAGTTGTTGGCAAAAAATCCTTGAAGAATGTGCCACAATCTTGCCTGTTTTGATCTAGGGATATATCTAAGGTAAGGTTGGCCATGATCTGAAACTGGTTGGTGGTTTGGAACATGTTTTATTTTCCATTTCATATATGGGATGTCATCCTTCCCATTGACGCAGTCCATGATTTTTCATAGGTCAACCACCAGGAAATTTGGCTTCTAAGAATCAAACATGACTTGCTGCAGCTTTCTACAGGATGGGGCCCCCAAGATTGCTAAGTTGGATTATAAGTGGCTTAACAATGGTTTATGGTAGATATAACTATAGTTAATGGGGATTATTTCATGGTTTATAAACCAACTTATAACGTACCATTGATGGTTGATCTTCCCATGAAAAACGCGTTGTGTTTTTTTTGGCATGTTCAATTGCCATGATTACCGGAGGGTCACGGCAATTTAGAATGGGGTAAGTTCGAAAACTACGAAGAGCCGAGAGTTTTTGCAGTATACCTTTTTTTTAGACAAATCATCTCCGGTGTTTTCTTTTCCGACACCCTCTACATTGAGCCAAGGAGTGCCCAACTGGCCTGGGGTGATAGTTGCTGTACCAAGTTGCTCCAATGTTTTGACATTCTCTCCTGCTGCCAAAGAAATGAATGGAATAGAAGGAAATAACACGATCCTTATTTTTACTTCATGATCAAATTAAGATGCTGTGCATAAATTCATTCCAGCATTGTGCTTGCTTCTGATTAACAATGGTTCATTGTTTTTGCCTATCAAGTAAGAACAGACTTTGAAATGACTAATGATCTAGTTATAAGCGGGACCCGTAGCCTCAATCAACTTGAATGTTCAAAACCCAACTATGAACAGATAGCCTCGGAGTCTTTTTGCTGGTTATATATATATGTTACAGGCTGTCATTATGCTTCACATCAGTTTCAGCCAATGTTTCAAGATCTCAGGTTCCCTCCCAAAGAACAAAACAACTGAACAAAGATATTTCATAGGACTTAAAAAAATCTAACATGAGCTATATTTCATTGCCTGGGGTATAGTCCAGCTACCTTCAAGTAAACTCACATAGTTGAAGTTTTGAAAATGCAGCATAAAACCATGGATTTCCCTAGTTGTTTTTTATGTCTTCTTGAGGCTACCAACCAGTTAGGTCAGACTTTTCCCACTTGACCCGCCTGCCGCTCCCCTCGATGCCATGGGGCAACTGTGCAGCCCATGCGAAGGTGGCTTACAGGGTCAAACACCTCATGATGACAAGGTTTACCATTGCTAATTTTTGCTTCATGGTGGTGTTTACCACTTTTTTGTTTTTGTTTTTGTTTCATGTTGAATGGGGGATACAATTTCTGATGAATATCATAGGGTATAAGAAGGGATTTACAACCTGTCTCTGTGAGTTCTATGACGACCTCACGTCCTGATTTCACTGGAATGATGGGAAGTGGGGGGAATTATCCCAAAATGGCCTTACTCTTCAGGGTGGTTATTTATTCTGTTTTTTCCAGATAGATGTGCCAAGTGTCGAGTAATTTTCCCAGAAAAAACTGTGTTGGTTGATGCTTGTAACTTTGGTTCTTACATCCTGAGCTGGGTGAGACCCCCTGTGAATACCCCATGCTTTTGCAGCTTAGATGCCAATAAATTTGCAGAGATTTCCCTATTTAGTCCTCGTTTCTGTTGGTGTTTCCCACAGTTTTCAATTTTGTTGTTTTACACTTTGTTTTGTTTGTTAAAAACCTAACCATTTGGTGAGTGAACCCCTCATTTTTTTCGGTTTGTACCTGTCTTGAACTCATTCATTTCTGCTGGTTCAAGGGCTGAATTTCTCCAGTCCTCGGATTGTAGACCATTAAAAGCCAAGAAAATCATTAGAATCTGAATCAGCTTGATTTGGTGGTAGTTTACATTGGGATTGGGGAAAGAGTTTGCTTTATTGATGAATACTTTATCAATCATAGGTTCGCGCTTGTTTCAATGATTCGTCAACATGTCAAGGGTCACAACTATGAAAATAATGTGGATGAAACTTGTATTGTTCGAACAGTACTAGTTCCCTTTAACAGGAATGCTCAGGATTATGTAACATACATAAGTTTAACTATATAGTCTATCAATAGTTCAAGTTGTTGATGATTTAATGAGGCATGCATCCAACATTAATTATACAATGAATCCATATTAATCCCAAGAATGTAATAGTTTTACCTGCATTTTTGCCAGTTCAACGGACCGCCACAGGCTCTCCGGCAAGTTCCTTCACTTCTTTCTCCCCGAGAATGACGCGGAGGGGCGACCGGAGTGGCTGGTGGGCAGCCGCTACGAGGCCGGGATATCGCGCATGAATATTCCCAATTAATATTAATATTCCCATGATCCTATTAATGAATATTCCCAATTAATATTAATATTCCATGATCCTATTAATGAATATTCCCAGTTGAAATACCATTGAATATTAATATTAATGAATATTAGTGACCCTATTAATGATCCATTCCTATTGCTATTTGTAGGAATAATAGTATTAATTAATATTCATTCATTGGTATCAATATAATAGCCATTTATTCTGAATATTATGGCTATGAATGAATATTTTCATGAATACAAGTAGTACCCAAGCAAGCCGGGGGCGGAAGTTTCAAATTTGAAACGCATATATATAGCCTATAGAGCGGAACAAAGACTGTGCCTATAGGTGACCGGCAAGCCTCCTGTGCATCGCAGCAACAAGCTCTTGACTTGTCAATCTGATGCCATGGCTTTCGAATGTTGAATCTTTTCTCATTTCATCTGATCTCATCGCATCGCAGCTTCTCTCGGAAATTGCTCATTGCATCCCTCTGTCACCACAGTCTGTGTCATCCCATTTCATCTCAACTCATCTCATGTCTTCTGAGTTTTTTCACCTCATCTCATCTCATCCCATTTGATGTCTTCTCTCCCTTTATCAGCTCTTCTCAGCTGATCACAACTGTTCTCATCTCTTCTCATGTCACCTGAGCTTTTCTCATCTCTTCTCATCTCATCTCAGCTTATGTCAGCTTTTCAGATTTTCACAGCTCTCCTTAACTCTTCTCAGCTCTCGGCACTCATGTAAGCTCATCTTATGTGTTCTCATCTCTTCTCTCCTCTTCTCACATCTTCTGAGCTCTTCTCACATCTACTCAGCTGATCTCAGCTCTTGTCAGCTCGTCTCACATCATCTCAGCTCTTCTCAGCGCACTCTCACATCATCTCACCTTTTCTCTGGCCCAAAACCTGCTCCAAAAACGGATCTCGGCGCCAAAGCAAGCAACCCCTACGCTTTCCACAAAGAAGATTTGACACAGAGAAGCTTTTACACACAGCAAGTTTTTGCACAGAGAAGCTTGTACACTTAGAAGCTTTTACACAGAGTTAGGGAAGCTTTTATTCGCAGCAAGCTTTTACATAAAGCAAGCGTTTGTACACAGCAAGCTTTTACCCAGAAAATCTTTTACGCAAGGAAGCTTTTACACAGAAGCCTTTACACAGAGAAGCTTCTACACACAGCAAGCTTTGACACAGAGAAGCTCCTACACAGAAAAGCTTTTACACACAGATAGCTTTTAGACAGAATCTTTTACACAGAAGCTTTCACACAAAGAAGCATTTACACAGCTTTTACACACAGAAGACTTTACACAGCTTTTACACACAGCAAGCCTTCACGCAGAGAAGCTCCTACACAGAAAGCTTTTACTCACAGCAAACTTTTACACGCAGCAAACTTTTACAGACAGCAAACTTTTACAAACAGAAGCTTTTACACAGCAAACTTTTACGGAGAGAAGCTTTTACACAGAGAAGCTTTGCACACAGAAGCTTTTACACACAGCAAACTTTTACAGAGAAGCTTTTAAACAGTCAAGCTTATGCACACAGAAGCTTTTACACACAGCAAACTTTTACAGAGAATCTTTTAAACAGACAAGCTTTTGCACACAGAAGCTTTTACACAGAGCAAACTTTCACACAGAGAAGGCCAGACACAGAGAAGCTTTTACACACAGAAGCTCTTACACAGAGAGGCTTTTACACAAAGAAGCTCTCACACACAGCAAACTTTCACACACAGCCAGCTTTTACACAGAAAAGCTTTTGCACACAGAAAGCTTTCACACAAAGAAGCCCTAACACACAGAAGCATTTACACAGAGGAGCTTTTACACACAGCAAACTTTTACACACAGAAGCTATTACACACAGCCAGCTTTTACACAGATAGCTTTTACACAGAACAAGCTTTTACACAGAACAAGCTTTTACACAGAGAAGCCCTTACACAGAGAAGCTTTTACACAGAGAAGCTTTTACACACAGCAAACTTTTACACACAGAAGCTTTTACACACAGCCAGCTTTTACACAGAGAAGCTTTTTCACAAAAAAGCATTTACACTGAGAAGCTTTTACACTGAGTTTTTTTTTCACCCGCAGGCTTTTAAACTGAGAAAACTTGCTGACAAATCACTATCGCAGCCTTGATGCAGACACTCCAATACGATTTACGATGTCCAGCTGCAAAGGACAATAGTATTACGCACGCAGCCGCGGCTCCAAGCTTTCGTGCGAGACTTCCCTCAAAAAGTGAAAGTGGAAGATGTGAAAACGAAGCTTTCAATTCAATTGAATTGAATTATTAAACCCAATTCATTTCATTCAGTTCAATTCATTCAATTCAATTCAACTCAACTCAAGTCAGTTCAATTCAATTCAATTCAATTGAGTTCAGTTCAAGTCAACTCAATTCAACTCAGTTTAACTCAAGTCAACTCAATTCAATTCACTTCATTCAATTCAACTCAACTCAGTTCAACTCAAGTCAATTCATTCAAGTCAAGTCAACCCGTTCAATGCAATTCATTCAATTCAACTCAACTCAGTTCAATTCAATCCAATTCGTTCACTTCAATTCAATGCAGTCTAGTTCAATTCAATTCAACTTAGTTCAATTCAATTCAACTCAATACATTCAATTCAATTCAAATCACTTCATTCAATTCAATTCAATTCATTCAATGAAATTCAATTCAATTCAATTCCATCCATTTCAGTTCAATTCAATTCAATTTAATTCAATTCAATTCAATTCAATTCATTCACTTCATTTCAATTCAATTCAAATCATTCAATTCAAGCCAACTTATTGTCAATCAGGCTCGTGATTTGAATCCGTCAGTGTTGTGGGCATTAGGTGCTCCACCGATGGAGACATGGCTGAGCCAAACACAGACTCAGTCGGTTTTCTCAGCAGCCTTCGGAAAAAGCCGTGAGGCCTACCCTCTTCGCCAAAACGTTTCAGGCTGCGTTGGTTCTTGCGCAGGGCGAAGGTGGTTCGTGGCGGAATTACACCACGAAGGTGGCGATTTCAGGCAATATGAGGGGACAGATTACAGCCCTCATTGCTTCGGCCGCCCCAAAATTGGAGAGCACCGTAGTCATTCGCGAAGTGAGGGAGGACGGTGAAGATAGACAAGCCTGGGCCCGGCTAGTCCATGACTCGTAGCCTTTTGTCACCTTGCGGTTGAAAGACACGGAAGTTCCTTCAAACTTCCTTTGATGAATACCAGTTAGTATGTATTCAATTAATTGGTATCAATATCAATCCAACTTTGTAGATAACACAAACTAATTTAATTAATACTTTTTTTATTAAATCGATAAACAAAATAGTATTTAATAAACATGATGGCTATGAATCGCCACGCCACTGGCGCCATCTGGCAGGTCATTCGTCCCATCGAGTTGATCAAGAAATCCCCAGCTGCTTGGACCGCTTGGCATTAACGTTTAAAGTGGACCCAAGCAGTGCTGTTTTGGCCATGGTATTAGTGGCTGAATTCTATGTGGTAATCATGGGATAATAATGGATAAATATTAGTGGTTTAACTATGGTTTTTGGTAGATATACAACTATAGGTAATGAGTTATTGGGATGATAATGGGATATTATACAGTGAAATGGCAAAAAGCATGAACCATTTTTATGGGGTGACTTGTTTGTACTTACAAGTAGTATTTCGGGCCATAACTGAAGGGGCCAAGTGAAATGTTGAGGTTGGTCTAGTTTTACCCCAAATTAACCCTAGATATACCATGTAGGACATAACCTTGTTATAAACCAGTTTAGATATCTATGGGGCCCCCCACTGTAGGAATTGATTGTGCCAGCTTTATATCTTTCTTCGGGGCTGAGGAAACATGCCATCTCAATGACCAACCCAAAGAGGTTGCAAAAAAACAATCATCAGTAGGTCAGTAGGGGCACTTGGAGGAACTCCACATTTAGTAGCTGGTTAGTAAGTGGGGTTATAACGTGCTTCAACCCTATAAATGGGTTAGTAAATGGTAACTCGCAGTAAGTTGGAGGTTATAACCTAGCTATAAATGGGATATCCCTGCGAATTGTGGACGAACCCGAGACCAGGCTTTAATAACGTGCTAAGTGGGATGATCCTCCTACCGTATACCCAATAATAATCCCCAGTTGAGGATACTCTGTGGCATTGGGCTCACGAATACTTAACATACCACCAAACTGTCAAGTCACCCAAGTGTTGGGCTTTCTTAGCCTTCTCTGGATGGGTACTGAACCACTGCTATTTTACAATGTTCTACCATTCGTGGGGCATTTCGATACCATTGACTCGGCTACAATGGGGTTGCTATAATTCGATTTTTAACCAACCATGAACCTGGTGGTTATTTCATGGTCGTTTCACTACCAAAGCTTGATGGTTAAGCAGCAAGAACAGAGATACCACCCACAAAAAGTATGGCAATATCACGGGATATGCTGTGGAAACGGATGGATCATGGATACTTTACTACAACGCACCCAACCGAGACCCATCTGGCATAATGGGGGTATCGGATCACAACTTAATCTTTGCCACGCACGGATATTTATCCATTGAATGAGCTGAAGATTGTCAGGCTATCCAGACTTGCCATGTTTTTTTCCCCAGACATTCGGAATTCCACCGGCATGATGTTGGTTTGCATCCGACTTGAAAAATTTGAAGTTCCAACTTCCAAGACATAAGGTTTGCAGAAGATGGTGATTTAGGCAAAACAATATGGAACACCTGCCAGTACATACGCTTAAGTGGACCCCTGGGCCACTGGTGAAACATACTGGGAATCGAAGTCAACGATTTGGGATATGGTTGAAGCTACCTAGACCTTCCATTGATCCAAAAAATCGGCACAAAAAACAATTGAACGTAGGTTTCCCAGATGCCGCCAAAATTACTCCCAAAAAAAACACACACACACACACACGACACCGCCGTAATGCAACATGAAGAGGCCGTTGTTGTGCTGGCTCGGCGAAGAGCGCGCTGCTCGTTGGCCTAAATTATACCTTTGAGGCTGTGGAGAAAAGAGAAGGAGCATATCCAAATGAGAACTTTGAAAGCTGATCGATGGGGGATGATGGATGGTGCACTTTGGGTTTGATTTTCATGGTAAGCCAAGGCGAGTTTCTTGTGCCATTTGGCCATTTGGGCGAATGATTTTGGTAAGCCAAGGCGAGTTTCTTGTGCCATTTCGCCATTTGGGCGAAGGAGAATGCCTTTCCAGGCAGCACCGCAGACGCCGCGAAAAACAAGAATAGAGATGTCGCCGATGCAATGGCAAACCATGCTGCCGAGATGCCTCAGGCTCAATGGCCACGGCGCCGCTCCTGCCACAAGGCACCCCCCAAAACAAAGAGGAGATGACCGAGGACATGTTCACGACACTGTCGAAAATGGGGATACCTCAATAGCTGAATAGCTGGATTGTTTATTTCATGGAAAATCGTTCAAAAAAGTTGATGATTTGGGGGAATCCCCATTTCAGGAAACCCTTGCTCCTTTGGGGGAACGCACCAATTTCAATTGGGCACGTTGAGGATCACAGGACCAAGGTACCCTATTGAAAACGACCATAAGTTGTTTTGGGAGAAGGAACCCCCATTAGAATCCAATCCCCCGGAATTTCAAGGAAAATCTGCATGAAAACCCAGGCTGGAGGGGTTAAACTATTGTTTTCCGGTTCATTTTTCTCTTCAACCAATCCATTGACAATCAGCATATTATCGTTGGTTCTGTATCCCATATATATATATATATATATCAAATATGTATATATATCCCACAATATCCATAAATCCGCGTATTTTGTTGTTTAAATCCCTCATTAAATAATATACTCTGTAGGTGTGTGATTTCATTCCATCGAAAAACATATCCGCTGATGATACCCCATGTTTTCCCATTGTATGCCGATTGTTTGTTGGTTATATACCATGTTATGCCTTTGAACAGCTTCATCGTATTCTCATTATATCCCATTGCAGCCCCAACTAAATAAAGCCATTGTGGCAAGTTAAATCGTTGTTTTTGATTGGTACCCTTTGGTAAACACAGATTTGGGAAACCCATGGTTTCCCTTGGAAATGATCGACGTTTCTGGTTGGTTTTCCACATTTTTTTGGATGTTTGCAGGAAGGCAAGTTCCAATTGTTTCCAATGTGGTAAAGCCAGTAATCAACAATCCATTAGTTACTTTTGATTGTCAATCATCATTAATCACCATTAATCGCTATTAATCACTATTATGTAATCACATTGTTGCTAACCATAGGAGAACCATCGACCCCTTCCCAAGCCGCTGGCGCGCTTGCGCAGCTTGCACACGGCGCCAGGGCTCGCGTGGAGAAGTGGTCAAGTTGAGCCCACAAAGTACCGCCCTGGTGTCTGGGCAAGAAAAATGATGAGTTTTTGCAGCTTTGGCTCTTTACCAGTTAGGAGCGGTTGGTTGTTGTGAATCACGGATGGCAGAGCGAATCCACTGATGGACCGAAAGCTAGTTGGAATGTCGAATTATCTATCTGTCTATCTATCCATCCATCCATCTATCTATCCTTCTTTTCTGTCTGCTGGTCTATCTGTCTGCCAACCTATCCATCTCTCTGTCTTTTCCATCCATCTGCTTGGCTCCCTATCTGTCTTTGCAGCCGTCCATCCATCATCCTATTTTTGTCCATGTGTCCATCTGTCTATCTTTCGCTCTACTTCTCAGAGATCTGTCCATTTCCTTGTCTCTCTACCTGCTAAATTGCTAAACTTTCTATGAGGTTCCTCAAGTTTTAACTTGACAACGTCAAAACGCAGCAATTCTGCGAGCAATTCTGCGAGACTCCTCAAGTGTTGAACGTGGCAACGTCAAAAACGAAGGAATTCCGCGAGACGTCCTTAATTTTCGAAGTTGACAACATCAATCAAAAACCAAGCAATTCCGCGAGATTTCCTTCAAACATGGAAAATTGAGTGCAGAGCTGACGGCCTTGTGCCATTGCGTTTTGCGATTTTTCCGGTCTATGTCTCTAAAGTAATCCTTTCCCCCTATTGCTAACCCCCCCGCCCAGATACTTAAAAATTAGGGTCCATCTCTAATTTAAAGAAAAATAGGATTGGCCAATTTGACTTTTATTTGATCCCCTGTAGAAAACAATGAAAAACCATTTGTGGGTTTCGCCGCCTAATAATACAAACTAGTCAACCCTGAGGTGTTTATTATTAGGGTCTCTCCGATTTTTTTTATATTTTGAAGTTCAACTTAGTATTAAGGCCTGCTTCGAAAACCAAATATTGGCAATATTTGAATTGCGTTTGAAAAGGACATTTGATTGATTTTGAAATCGGAAAAAATAGTTTTTATTATTAAGGTTTTTTTTTGAACTTATTACTAGAGTCTGCTTCGAAAAAAACAAATATTGGCAATATTTTCATTGCGTTAGAAGAGGAAATTTAATTGATTTTGAAATCGGACAAAATAGTTTTTATTATTAATGTTTTTTTTTGAACTTATTACTAGAGTCTGCTTCGAAAACCAAATATTGGCAATATTTTCATTGCGTTAGAAGAGGAAATTTAATTGATTTTGAAATCGAAAAAATAGTTTTTATTATGAAGGTTTTTTTTGAACTTATTACTAGAGTCTGCTTCGAAAACCAAATATTGGCAATATTTTCATCGCGTTAGAAGGGGAAATTTAACTGATTTTGAAATCGGACAAAATAGTTTTTACTATTGAAGTTTTTTAAATTTATTAATAGGGTCCGCTTCGAAATCCAATTTTGGCAATATTGTAATTGCGTTTTAAAAGGAAATTTCATTGATTTTGAAATCGGAAAAATAGTTTTTATTAGTAACGTTTTTTAATTTATTAATTTGGTAACATTTTAACTGCGTTCTAAAAGGAAATTTCATTGATTTTGAAATCGGAAAAAATAGTTTTTATTGTAAAGGTTTTTAATTTATTAATAGGGTTCCCTAATAATAAATACCACCCTAGTAATAAAAGTTACCTGAGGTGTTTATTCTATAGGGGGGTGGGTTTAGTATTAGGGGGAAGGGATTATTGCCCCTGCCACGAAAAATTGTTGCCAGGTCACACGAAGTGCTGCACCTGTCACGCAACATCATCTTAGCAAACCTACAGATCTGATGCTCCAAAATGCAATCTCTCGCAGGAAATCAGCGCCCGGACTAGCAGCTCTGATGAACATGTCTCTTGTATTGCGCCTGCCACGGAAAATGCATCTTTGCAGATCCTCTTGAAATGTCCCACGCACGCCATCTTTTTTGGAAATGTTACAAGACCTCACATTTTACTCACTTTTGGCAAGGTGCAGAATCCCTTGCCCCTGCCAGGCAAAACCACATCTGAACCTGGTCCGAGCATGTGGTGTTTTTAACATGTTGACTTTGAAATGTGTCAAAAGTGGTCTGAACCCGTCAGTTTTTTTCCACTTTTGACTTCGAAACGCGCTTCGCGCCACAAGGGCGTGGGATATGTGGTTGGTTCAGACCATGGAAAGTGTGGATACTCTGGCAATCTTCAGGTCATTGACTTGATGCACATATATGATGCACATATACATATATATATATATATTTATACATATAATATAATATTGTATATAAATATATTGAGATTATAACCACTTATAAACCCCAAAAGATGAAGCAGCAATTATTCACTGTTTGAGCATGATTTACTTTCCTATTTGTTGGGGTTTCTTTTTTGGGGTTCCTATACATTTTTAAGGTACGCAATATTTGGGTATATGGTATATGGGTACCAGTAGTACCCGCACGAGGCGGGGGAGCACTCGAAGAAAGTAATTGCTGGTTAAAGCACCATTTTCCTGTGGTTTTCCTTTGTTTTTTCCCCTAAATGATACAGGATGGTGCCCCGTAGTTAAAAGTTGGCTTTCTAAATTCCATTAACTAGTTCGTTATAGGTACCATAAACCAGAGCTATTGGAGTTAAGTTCACCAACTTAGCTATCCTTTGGGGGCCCCCTAAATGACAACCAACGTATGTTCACTAAACGACAGCGATCTATGCCCCCGGCCGTATCCCTCACCAGGTTCTGGCCGTACGACCGGTCGAGGATGAGGGGCAGGAGGTGCCAATGTCATTGTGACGACTTGGGTCATGGGTGAAGGGTCGGTTCCTGGTTGCTTGATAATTGGAGAACAACGTGGTTATGGCAATTTGTGGCTAGTAAATGGTAAAAATTTGCTGATTTGGTCAATAATGATTACTAATGGTTACAGGTGATCATACATGTTAATAATCATCAATACTGTTTACTGGGATGAATCATTAAGGAATTTTTATGGAAATAATAATGGGGATATCATGGTTCAACTACCAACAATGGGTATTTATAGTGATATACGTACATATAGTTAAATAGTGACAATCAATTGGGATAACATGGGGAAAATGTGGGATACAAACTGGGGCCCCCAAACGATAGCTAAGTTGGTTTATAATTCCAATAACTTTGGTTTCCGGGGTATAACTGCAAAACCATAGTTAATAGGGTTTATAGACCAAATTGTAGGTATGTATGTTATGTAATGTAATGTAATGTACTGTAATGTAGCGTAATGTAATGTAATGTAATGTAATGTAATGTAA
>Ga0126342_10004294_pt1 | contig 24228 bp, 16 predicted proteins | sample Cyp1metagenome_FD_92528 | JGI IMG/M metagenome (GOLD analysis project Ga0126342, IMG submission 92528) | Coral microbial communities from Lord Howe Island, Old Settlement Bay, Australia - Cyphastrea 1 metagenome | ecosystem: Host-associated > Invertebrates > Cnidaria > Coral ...
ACCGGTCAATCTGCCCTAGCCCCCTGATTTCACAGGAAAAATCAATTATGGAAATAATGGCCACCTCCAAGAATTATGGAAAAAAAAGGTTCGGATCACTTCCGGGATATTTTGAACCCTTATAGGGGAAAAATCCAATTATGGAAAAATCGGACGCAGGCGCCGCCTGTCTAAGTTGAACGTTTTTTTTTCCATAATTCTGTCGGTTACCATATATATAATTATATATTTATATAATTATATATATTCCAAGCATGAATGATTGAATCATCCGCTATATTGATGTTCATTTTTCTTATCCACTCTGAAACGCCCGCAAGGTCGATTTCGGGGCGGCCTGAGTTTGCCTTGGCGTCGAAATCAAGGTCCGGTCAGGTGCTGCCCCCAAGAAAACCCAGTTGGAACATGGTGATTTAGCCAAGAAACATGGATTTCATGGGATAGAAATAGCTGATTTATGATGGCTCAGCTGGTTTTGAATTCTAATTGTTAGGAATTCTGGGAGATACAGAGAACTAGTTGATGGGGTTATACACCAGCTAACAAAAGTGGCACCGCATTGTACCCTGTGGTTGGTAAATATAGCTATGGGATAGATGGCCCATTTACCTTCGATTACTTAAATATGATGTACCGAACTGTTGAACTTTAACAAAATGATTGTCCATACCAATCTAAATTACTAGAAACGATCTTGGAGTAGGTCGGCTGGGATGGTCTTTGAATTAGATAAGGGTTGAAAACATGCAATTGGATAGGATATGGATATTCCGAACATAGAACAGTCACCAGGATATTGCAGATGTGTACCTCATAATTCCAGGTGTTCAATGTGTTTGATTAAGTTTCCGAACAAAAAAAACAGTCCTGTGATCTCGTCTGCAACCCCAAGATGGCCGTGTCAGGAACCTAAATTGGAGGTACCTACTGTATATTTGAGGTCTATGTAAAGCCTATGTAGGGGATATACTCCCAAAATATGGCTTTGATGCTTTGTATGTATTTGAAATGGCTGCCAAACGATTGCACATGCAGAAAATTCATGAAAATTGCAGACATCCATTGTGGAGTCATTTACCTCAACAACGAACTGCAACTGCTCCCGAGCCGAGGGTACGAGTCATTTTACTGGACTTCAATGTATAATATTTTGGGAATCGAGCCTTTGGGCTTCATGGTCAGTACGTCACGAAGTGATTGACGTCATAATTCACATACCAAAAAGGGGCGAAGCTGACTGGAAACGAACAGGGGTACCAGGAGCTCAAGCAACTACGTGTGATTCTGCATTTGGGAATTTTATAAGTTGGATACTTTACATCTATGTACCCCAAGAAATGCATGAGTTGCCAGCAATCCAGCGTAGGATGCTTAACGCAGTTGTTGTCATGGCATTGTGTTTGGGTCTTAGACGCATGTCCGACGTGGGCTTCTCGGACTGACCATGAAGCCATCCGGTGCTGGTACAGCTCTTTACGCTTTGACACTGCTAGTGTCACTGTCATTGTCGAACAAATTCGCGCAGCTATGCTACCTGTCGAAACTGAAGACTGGTCTAGCAAAAGTTCTATGGTTTTTGATGGGAGATTTACACATATGTATATATGTGTATATGTATATATGTGTGTGGCTTACAAACTTACTACTCACAATGGACATGGCCAAAGTGGGTGGTCCCCTATTGCTTGTGATTTCACAAATTTTGTCGCGGGCATGCCATGGTCTGCAGGATATGGTCTCCCTTCATTATGGATTCCGTTTTGGGTGCCGAAAATGGAGGCTTCCCAAAATGGGGGTACCCTCAAATCTTCCATTCAAATAAGATTTTATAGGGTTTTCCATTATAAAACCATCCAGCTATTGGGGTACCTCCATTTCAAGAAACCCCCTATGTTTAGCCATAAATGGGCTATCGAACATTCGCCCAGGGACTCAGACATTTAGTCATTTCCGAATAATCCTATGTCCAAGAGTCCCATCTATCAAACTACACCAAAGATATATCTATCTAGTTCTATTTAAATATATAGTACATAAAGAAAACAATATATCTAAATATACATCATAAAATGTATCTATCTATATATATATATTATATCTCATCATAGTATGGAAAATTGCCCATTTATAGATGATTTATGATGATTTACCTAGTAAAATGGTGATGTTCCATAGCTACCTTAAATAACCAGAGGGTATATCTCATCATATCACTATGATATGAAAGATTCTGCGACATTCGGATGAAGACCAGTCCTTGCACGACGCCAATCCGACTCTGTTCGGAGGCCATCTGCACGATGAGAGCTGGGAGCAGCGAACGGCTTGGAGAAACCCATACGAGCTGGTGCCCCAAACAATAGCTAAGTTGGTCTATAACTCAAATTTCACTCTGGTTTTTTGTTTGGGATGTATGAGGATATTATCTATAATGGGGTTTATAAACCAATAAACCTAACTGGCGGGGGCACCATCTTGTAGCATCTTTGACATCTCTGGGGCCATTGCCGAGTGCAAGTTGGGTTTGTATGTGTAAGTTGGGTTTGTATAGACCTATATGGTGCACTAGACAATTGGCACTCAGGTGCCAGTTGGTTTTAACCCTATTGCTTGTTCCATCATCTGGGTTGTAGTAAAGCCTCGGCTGTGGTTGGAAAGCCCCATTTCTTGCCCCAATCACCCGCGAAGCTGGGAAAACCGATTGGTATTGAACAAGTCAGCGGAAATGCCGACTGCTTCTCCTAAGAATCACCTTTAAAGGTGTTTATCAAGAAAAGGTAACCCAGTCAGTCTGGTAAACATATGCAAACCATCCAAAATCAAGGTTTCATGAAATTGGGGCTCTATGGGTTGATGTCATGAGAGCAGTTCGGTCATGTGCTCCCTTGACTCTTGTGAATCCTTGCATCCTATATACTGCTCCGGGATTTGCTTGAGAGGTTCAAACATGTTCAAACCCAATATACGAATCACTTTTGACATCCCTGAAGCTGAAGCAACTCCCAGAGACTCGGCTGAAAACAAAACGGCTCTCACGTGGACTTACGACTAAGGCATCTGTGGATGTGAACCCCCGTGGTTCTCAGATGTTAGAGTCTTTCAAATAGGGAAGAAATACCTGACAAATTGGAAAGGCCATGATTCTCTTGGGGTCATGGGGGTCAACAAGCCCATATTGTGTCTCTTGGTTTCAAAGCACATCTCATATCTCAGGCCACCATAAACCTCATTATTGCAGGTATAACCCAACTTATAGAATCTTATAGACATCTCCGCCTGAAATCCAACAGTCATTGAAGTTATTGCCGTGAAATTCACGAATTTTGCTATGGTCCGAGGCCCCTCATTGTCGTGAAGTCCATTAGGACAGCCATGTCTTTGTCTGTCTTCAGAGCATGTCATTCTTGCAGCGCTCAGGCGCCTAGCAGGGTTAGCAATCTCATGGGGGGATACAATGGGAATATCGTGGAAGACTTGTCACCAACCAACTAATACATGTTTTGGGGAGATATAATGGGCTATGGGAATATAGCGGGAGATTTGTCACCAACTAAAATAACTAACATATGAAATTTGAGTTTGCCTAAACATGGGGCCGTGCCCTTCGGTACTCAGACTTGGATGGAAAATTTACCCTCTGGTAAACAAATTTCACAGCCATGTTGGACCCCCGAAAGGTTACCGGTTACCCCAAAATTTCACGAACCCAAATGGCGTAGGTCGAATACGCACAAGACATCACAAGACGCTGTATGGGACTTGCTGAAAACAAATACCAAACACACACTTGACAATGTTGGCGGGTCTAAGTTTGGAACAAATCCCAGGGAGAATCATGTTGCAAAAAGGCTCTTCAATTGCCCCTAAACATTGAACAATCAACATTCATCAACCAAAAAGTCTATAAAAATCCTAGTTATGAGTTATGAGTTAGCTAACACAAAAACAACCCACAAAAATCACCAATTCTTTTGGGGTTAAACCATCTCCTTGAGTCCTCGAATACCTCTCCTCCATTGTCGCCCCATGTGGCAGCATCCCCGCCTTAAACTTTGGAGCTGGTACTCCTGACGATGATTGGCATGGATCAGTGACATTTCTGCGATCACCTCTTCATCCCATTTCACACTTTTGACTTGATCGAATTAAGTGATTACATTGAATGGTGATTCAGCCGTAACAATCAACACAGTGATTTACAACAATAATCAATAATCATTGCCAAGTAGCTAATGACCAGTCATTGTCCAAGCGCGTCTTATGAAGTCTTATGTACAGTGTTATAAGATGTTATAAGTAATAATGGGGGGGTTTCAGTGACATTGCAGTGAGGTGAAAGAAGATTCATCCAGATATAAGTATACGTACAAGATAAAGATTCACCTCCGGGCTGATATAGTCAATCCAATCTCCAAAAATCGCCTCATTTTTTCACATCTACCATCCTGACTTTGATTTCCAACCAAACGGTAGTCGTCATTGCTTCTTCGGAAACACTTGTTGAACAGCTCTATGCTTGACGATTTGTTTTGAAAGAAAAGAAATCTAGCCACCGTCCTTTCTTTTGTAGGTGTTCCAATAGCGAATGGATTCGGTTTTTAGGGGAGGCGAATTGTTTGAAAAGGTTCGTGGTTTTGATGGTAAACATGTAATAATCATGGCTTTCTGCACTTCACTTGAATCAAATCAATCATTGCGTCTTTTTGTGCAGGGCAAATCGCATGTAGAAAATGGAAAAACACACCACACAACTTGGATCTAGCTTACCAAATATAGGCTGTAACCAACTTTAAATCATGGCTGGTAAGTGACCATGTTTTCTGTACTAAGTACCCGTGAATGGATTAGTAAGTACCATTAACTAAGTACCCGTGAATAGGACCTAGCATCCATAAATTAACTTATTGTCTAAAGATAGGGTACCTCCAATTCCAACAAAGGATTCTCATCTTGCAAAGTGAAAATTCCATTCTGGGGTACACACCAAATTGGGACAGACCCACACGGTCCGTAAACCCGATTACAGTAAACATCAACCTTTCAACAGGACAATTTGTCATTAATCATTTTTAGCCTCTGTTAATGGCATTGAAAACAAACATACATAGACATTGAAAAGCCTCCCAGAAAACATAGCCAACGTTACCTAACGTTAGCCTCCCAGAAAACAAACATAGACATTGAAAAGCCGTGGTTTCCCATTTGGACAATTGGCACTATCCCATGGTCCCCTCCCATGTAAAAGCCCAAGAGCACGGGAAACTTGGCTGGGAATTTTCCACATTATCCACTGGCCAATGGCCGGAGTTATAATAGTTATGTTTTGTACTGAACTAAGCCCATAAAAATGACATGTATAATCCCACTGAAATCACCAGTTATAACCATCATCAATCACTATTAGCCTATTAGCCACTATTAATCATTATTACCCACTAATAATCACCATCAATCACCATTAATCACCAATAGCCATGGCCACAACTCCAAATCTCAATGGATTGGTTTTGTTGGGAGACTTGGAACCGGAAAGCCCCATGATCTGAATGGGAACCCACCATGGTTTCCAGTGAAGATGTTCCCGGGAAAACCAATCCAGGAAATAATAAGCTTTGACAACTTTGACCTATCCCCATATATATATATATATAGCTTGGTAAATAATAATAATCATCATCATAATAATAATGATGATGATAGTTCACTAACCTGAAATAAGGCCATCTTGGGATGATTCCTCTTATTCACCATGATTCCAGGCTTCGGGAGAACAGTGAGGTCGTTATAATTTACCCAGATATATCCATATATCCAGTAAATATCCTTTGGGGAACTCACCTTCTGGTGATCCGAAGCACTTCGGAGCTGCCAAGTGGCCGGTGGAACTCGCGCTCGCCCGGCGAGTTCAAATCGAGCTCACTCAGCAAGGGTTGCCGCAGGCCCTTGCCAGCCTTGCAAGGTGCTGCAGTTGTGGCCATTGATTAGCTATAACTGGTTATAACTGGTTATAAGTGGGATTATACATTCCATAAATGGGGTTTAAGTACTTATAACTGGTAATGGGCCATAGCTGTGTCCCCTGGTTTCACTAGCCATTTTCACCGATTTAATGCAGGTACCTACCATGCAAGGTGGTGTCCCAGTGATGTTTGCTGGTTTATAAACCATAAGTATGGATATATCTACCATACAGTAAACCATAGTTATTGAAGTTATAAACCAACTTAGCTGACACCACACTGTACCATACGATCTATTTGGGAGATATTTCGCCCCCCCCAAAAAAAGAAACATATCCCTATGAATTCCCCAATGGTGTATCTTAATATTCCCCTTTGGGACAGTCCAAAATCCGCGAAACAAAGCCACGATTTCTTAAGTATCACAATGACTAATCCATCAACAAAATTTCTCTACTTTTCATGAACCTCCATTTAACCTTGATATTTCATATATAATCTTATAACCATAGATGTCCCAAATTCCCATTGGTTGATTAAAAAACAGAGGGGTTTGCTTACTCTTTAAAAACATGTTTGTTTGATGATAGATGGTATAAACCCCCATGAATTCCCATGATTCTCCCGCTATCTTCCCACCATCAACCTGGGATGATCCCCACCGCCGAGGAACTGCAGAGTCGTCCTGGGCCGCGATCTTCTTGCGCTTCCGCGCCATGGTGAGCTTGGCGAAGCTGACAGCGTCGTCCAAGCTGATCCTAACAAGGCGAAGGTGCGGAACGGCGAGTGATGGGGAAAGATGAAGAAACCGTAGAACTAGTGAGAGACATATCTCTCTCTTTCTCTATATATACATCAATATATATATATATACATAACACACATATGTAAATATATATAACATAAATATATATTATTACATATATATAGATATATACATACATATTCACGTTATTGTTTAATTATGTTTGCAAACGATATATTTGTATGTAATGTATGGATTGTATGAACACAACAACAACAACAACAGCAACAGCAACAGCAACAACAACAACAACAACACCATGAGAAGGACCAACGCCGGGGCTAGAGGAGAGTGACTCGGTGCCTACCAGGGCGTATGCAAATGCCATGGGCTTGGCAGCCTTTTGCACGTCGATTCTCCTAGCCTCCATCGACGGTGATTCAATCCACTGTTGATGTTAGCATTGTAAAGTTGTGGTGATTGACCTAATGGGACTGTGGATTCTTAAATATAATTGGAGGATATTATACATATATATATATAATATATGTAGTATTTAACCTTTAACTTATGACTCTCTAATATCATTAGAACTGTAATATATGGAATCGGAAAGGATTAATGCCCAGAGGTAATTATCAGAAGATATCAAAAGTGTTGCTGAGATCAACTATATAACTCTCTGAGAAATACACCAAGTTGGGGGGAAATCAGGACACATCACGGTTCTCGTGAAGTCAATGTAATCTAGCTGCGTAAAAACATCGGAAAAATCGAGAGCTTGCTAGGCCCTACTCACAACATTCAGAACTTCTGCACTGCTACTGGGCACCTTACCTCAAAGTTCTTTCTAACAGGCTGTCCTAGTGGACCAACGCTGCGTAAGCTCCGAGCCATCAAGAATAGTGCGAAATCCTCTATAGCAGTGGCAGTAAACACCCAACAATGCAGCCTTTGCACTGGGAGTTTAATTTGCTTACTGGGTAGAAGCCCATCAGCCTGGTCAAATGTGGTTGTATATCCAATAACTAAATGCCATTACTATCCTTTACTGTATATCACCCACCATGTTGCCGTTAAAAATCAGATTTTGCTGATTAGATCCCCCCTTCATAGCCAATTCCACCAAGGATTCTCGGTTTATCCCACGTTTGATCCAGATGTTGCGGCAAGCAGCATGAATGCTTGCTGGTCGAGCAAAGGTTTGGCGCCATCGGCAAAGTTTTCCTCCAGCAGTAGCCGGACCTCACGCAACAACAGTACGGTGAAGTGTGAAAATTCTGTTATATAATATTATATCAGCATGGTATGCATCCTGATTTCTGGGATCATCCCAGTTTTGCTATGGCACCCATGAACACTGAAAGTGATCCATAAGTTCTGACTAAATCATATGAGGTTGCTGCAAGATGGCCGTTTCACGACCTGAAGTTACTTTGTGTTTACTCTGGGATGGAAAGGATCGAATCAATCAGCCCAGAAAAACATGGTAAGACCAAAGAAATTGATCGTGGATTAGTGCGACGCCATCGGAGTGACCTTTTCAAGCCAACAAAGCCGCACAAATGGCCAGCTTGAACATCATTGGGTAGAACCACTCTGAAATGTTGTTCCGAACAAGGAGTCTGTGAAACAGCACAGCCGTGGGCCAAGTGGACAGTCCCAACAGCTGATCCGCGCAGAATTGGAAGAAAATTGAAGATATATCCTCGAAAGTTCATTTTAACTAGTCCCCGATATCTTATAGGTTCAAGAAAACCATCTGCATTGATGTCTAGGATTTCTTGATCCATTTCTTCTGGCTGTATATTTGCACATTTTTAGAGGATGGTAAAGCCATCTGAAGATGACGATCTACACCTCCTGGTTGGTTACACAAAGTGGAGTTTCCGGATTTTGCTAAAATGAGGGCAGCCCCAAATCATCCAAAATTAGACCCATGTTGTAATATTGAAACCTTTTTTGTGACTTGGGGATCCCCCAGTTTTCTGTTTCTTGGTTTATAAACCCAACAACTAGGGTAGGTTGGGTGTCATCCGCCATCGTTCATAGTTGCCATGGTTATTGTAGTTCTTTGGGGATCCATGATTTAAAAATCCATCAAATTCAAGGCACTCGACTCTTCGCATCCGCCACGATGCAACTGATGTTTCCTTGGAAGGGAACCAGTGTCATATGTTTTGTTGTGTGAATTGACCTAGGAATTCCTAGAAAACTCATATTTTTGCTCATACAGTAATTGACCTAGAAAGCAAAGTTGGTTTATAACTCCAATAACTATGGCTATGATTTATAGGGGATATATCATGATATATCTATACTGGGGATTAACCAGGGTTCCATGGTTCTTACAACTACAGTGAGATATGGTATTAAAACCGCCATTCATGACTGGGGGGCAACACCTTGTACCTTGCCCCTTCTTGTTACATTAAGTAGCCTCAATCTTCATTATGTCCGCCCCTTGCATTGGAGATAAACAAAACATACAAGGTGGTGCCCCCTCGTTACAAGTTGCTTCACACATCTAACCATGGTTATGTCACCGTAAATCCTGTAGCTATCTCAATTCGATTCACCAACTCAGCCAGCAGTGGTTCAATCTTTCTGGTTGGTGGTATACCTACCCCTCTGAAAAATATGAGTTCGTCAGTTGGGATGATGAAATTCCCAATATATGGGAAAATAACATTGATGTTCCAAACCACCAACCAGTTTCAATCAACCTCTCAGCCACCCAACCATCCAACAAACCAATTTCTACCCATCTACCTTGGTTCTCCTTTTGGCTTTGATCATTCTACATGATTCTCCGTATCCGGACCATGATCAATCCCTAACCGACTAATTCATACATCTTTCTCTTAATTGTCCCATGGATGCGGCTATATCCCTATTCCCATCATATCAGTTGTCTAAGTAACATCCCCATTGTTCATACTTGATAACTTCACATAATTTCACATCGTGTCCTCATTTCTTCCTGCTCACCCCGGCGAAAACATCACCGCGCTTCGTTTGCGCCACTCCGTCAACAGCTCCCGAAGCATTTCAATGGCCTCAAGCTAAGCAGGTACCATGATAGATGCGGGGCTTGAAATAACGAAACCTTGGGGATTGAACAAAAAAACACAGGTACTTACCAACATGATTTAATTGGCAAAACAACAGATTATATTTTAATACCCCAACAATCTTGCACAATTCAACAAAACAAGGAAAAACATGGATTTAAAAAGCCCAATGATCTTGCACGATCAAAGTGCAAACATGGATTTAAGCAGCAAAAGAACACATTTGAAATACACGACTAATGAAGACGCACATGGATTTAGAATGATTTGGACAACAAACGGAGGACCAAGGTGGTTCTCACGTTGGAGGTGATACCAATCATGAAGTTGATAAGGGGCCCCATTTCATGACTCATCTGATGACCTGGGCATTGCCAGGACCGCTTCAAGGCAAGTGATGTGGAGGTGGTGGTGATCAGGATATGTGTCATGCCGGGCCTATTATAGAATCTTACATCATATTTACAGAAAGTTTACAGTTGTGACTTATGACTTATGAGTCTGGTGGTGATGGTGATGGTGATGGTGATGGTGATGATGATGATGATGATGATGGTGGTGGTCACTGTGATCATTATGACACATCTAAGAACACACAATCACATTTTATATGACTTAACTTACTCATACTCACTGGTCATTGTCCCCCACAAGTCAAACACCTCCAAGACTCTACTTGGGAGTGCAGTTTGACACCCTCCTCCATGCTCGACTTGTAGAATGACCGTTTTCCAGAGTTACTGAAACCTGGTCGGTGGTATACCTACCCCTCTAAAAAGTGATGGAGCTCGTCAGTTGGGATGATGAAATTCCCCATCTAGATGGAACGTCATAAAACATGTTCCAGTCACCGCCAACCAGTAACATAAGAATTAGGGGTGCAGTTCCACTAATGAGTGGATTACGTGAATCCACTGGTTCTGGGGGGCCCTTTGAAAATCCCAACTTGCGGAGGTCACAATCCCATGACCCCAGCGGCACGTGAACTTTCCCAACATGTCATCGCTAGTACTGTAATCAACCAACAACGCAGATCAGAAAAAACATCATGTTTGCAGTAATACCTTGTTTTTTCATGATAATCTAATACAATAATAATCATCACTGGAGTGATCATTTAGAATTCAATGATTATCATTGTAACCCAGAATGATTTACAAAATCATCTAATCATCAACCAACAGAAGACTGGGGCCAATGCTCATATTAGGGATTTCTTCCCCCTCCGTGGGGCCGCCCGTGATGGTTGTTAGTGAAATTGGAGTTATCAACGCACCAGCTTAGCTATCACAAACCAGCTATAAATTCCATTCAGATCCCCATTGTTTCATGCTTAAACCGACCATTTTCCTATGGTTTCCTATGGTTTTCCTGCGGTTGTCATATGGTTTGGGGCCCCTTTTCCGGCAACCCCGCCGCGTCAGACGGCCAAGTGTCCGTCTTGTCCAAGTCGTGAACGCTTCCGAAGGGTAGGACCTGGACGGATTCTCCACTTGGGAATGAGATTTTTCTTCGGGTGACACCATAATTTTGTGCTTATTGTAGTATATTATAATCCCATAGGATCCATGTATGCTATATATGGTAACATTTACCATCAATATACCCCAAATGTTAGCATATATACCATACATGGATCCTATGGGAATGGTCATTATAGTTATTATAGTTATATATCGCGAATACTGGTATTGCAATTGCTATACTATATATAAATGTTGTAATAAACTACCAAGCCATATGCCTTAAGCAGGAATTCAACTGAGTATGATGGACATATCATGGAAATACTATTGATAATCATTGGACATATCATGGACTCATTATATGAGAATAATACCATCTGGTTATTTAACATAGCCATGGGAAATCACCATTTTTAATAGGTAAACCGTGTATAAATGGGCCATGTTCATCCATTTTCCATGGCTATGTTAAATAACCAGAGGGTAGTTCTTATCCTAGGAATAATGTCTCAAATGGTTGTAAACACCAGAACTATTCTACAACTAGGATATGTTTAGGTGACACCAACATATTATACCCTATGGATCGAGGTGTACCTTCTCAGGAAGTGCCCAAAAGCAGCTCCCGCACCGCCAAGACTGCGGGTACCACTGGTCATTATACCAAAAAAGCATATGGCTTAAAAAGGAATTTAACGGGAATATGACTGATTCTCAAAATTATTTCCATGATATTAGTATGGTTGTTAGTATCCAAATGGTCATATACTAACAATCATATGGAAATAATTTTGAACCTCATATGAATAATATGATTTGTTTACCTCAGCAGGTATCCATATACTTATGCAGATTAGAGCGGTTCAAAACACACCAGATTCTCATTGTACTGGTTGGTTGACAGTTTCCCTAGTAAACGGTTAGTTCATAATCCCCCCGTAAGCCAGGTAGTATCACTCCCAGCATTGCTGAAACAATCAATAAGGCTACTTAGATGGGCTGTGGGATTAGCTAACTAGTTAGTAAGTGGGTTATAAAGTACTAATATCCCCATTATAAATAATCAATTTACTAACTACTTAACCAACTCCATGGCCCATCTAAGTATGTTTCAATGGTTCATATGGCTTAGTGATATTCAACCAACGAAAACAAAGACTTGAACGGGAAGCTACATGGACACCATATGGACACAGGAGGATACACCGAAAACATGGAAACCTCTTGTACCTGAGGGGGTCATCATGGGTCATCACCCTTAGAATGGCAAAGTCAAAAAAGAAACAAGTATGATGAACGATATGTTTTTTGGGTGCCTGATTCTTGGACACACCGACATAGGTATGGGTAGATGTTGATTTCATACTCCCTTGAGATGGTAAACAAGTTACTACGGAAGTGTGCTATGTTTGAGGTAAATTATGATGAGTTGTCACTACTGGAGGTAAAGTGGCTCATTTAGGTATGTGTCAAATACATTCAACATCATTATGCCATATTGGTGAGGGAGTGAACACAGATGAAGTTTCGTTTACCAGCTATTCAAACATTGCACATTAGGCCCACCGACCCCGCGTGTTCTGTCACTTCAGAATGCTTGTCAAAGTTATGTGAACCTCTTCATGATAATGTGGTAAACCCAATAATGAACCTTCCCAGTAGCAATCCGCACATGATCAACAAATAAGGGATGTTGTATTGACATGTCAAAGTACTGGAGCACACATCCCCAGCTTATGCACACCGCAAATCTCCCTGGGCTTTTCGGACACAAATCCTGCAGTATGATAGTGTGGATGGTTGCGAAATCCAAATCCCAAGTTGATAGATGGTAAAGATCCCAGAAAAATCCCATTATTTACAGTGTTTCAGAGTTACCATTAGTTACCATCTGGTGCAGGATTTTTTGCATTCACGGCCCTACCATTAATATGCTTTAACCATCATTTTGGTGCTGAAGGATTTCGCAACCATCCACAGTATCTCTACCGCAACAACCAGCCCTGGGCCATAGGGAGACCAGTTGGCTGTTGAAGCTGTCTAAGTCGAAGAACTATTTAAGCCAAACTTTGCAAATAGCTAAAGGATGTGGCTTGAAGTGGCTGAATTCTATATTCTATAGTTTTACGGTAGATATAACTAGAGTTACTGTAATAGGGTTTACAAACCAACTTATGTTCGAACAAAGGTTCTTTTCCAAGATCACATCAGCGCAGTACAAAGGACCAAGCTACGATGACCTCAATGTGATTGTCATCTTCCTCTTCCAAGAGCCGCTTCTGTTCCACTTCTTCCTAGGACGGACTAAATGAGGCGAACATTGCAGATTGGGACTTGATTGGTACGAAAACAACTTTCACAATGGGGGCGGTTTAACCAACCAAGATGGGGATTTGTATACATATATCTTGGTAAAGTATAATATTTCACTAACCTCAATTAAGGCCATTTGGGGATGATTTCCCTTATTATAAGTTACCCATATATATATATATATTTGCAAAGTTGGTTAATTAATAATAATCATGCTAACGTGGATTTACGGGGGACATATCGATAGGGTTTAACAACCAAATCAAAATTAGGAGAGGCCTCCCTGTACAAGCAGAATTTGGCTCATGGTGTCATGGTAGTGCCACAGAATTCAATTTATTTGGATGAAGAAACATGTTATATGAAACCCCCTATAGGTAGTGCTAAGAAAACAATCGTTTCGAGTATGAGTAAACAACCCAATGATGGTGCCACTTGGCTTTGGGAGCCATGTAGCACACTATTTATTGAATTTGTTTGGCTAAACGTTTCCAAAAGCACTTCAATTTTGCTCATTTTCAGTGTAAAACACAAGCTCCACCGTTCAGCTTCGTGGCTAAGAAGTGATCAGCACTGGCGAATGACCTTAGTGGACCGCAAGGCTGACCCTAACAGGTCACCTCCAGGATTGACAGAGGGTGGGTTGGCCTCTGGTAATTGAACATGGCGAACATGGCCCATAGAAATAGTTGATTTACCTATGAAAAATGGTGGATCTTTCAAGTTCGCAAACTGTAAACGTTTACCAGAGGGTAGCCTTCTCCTTGAGATTCCAATGATCTAATGATCCGGTGATCCCATCAGAAACCATGGTCCGGCAGGCACCTGTCCTTGACCCAACCCGTGGACCCGGAGTTTCTAGGGCTTTGGAAATTTCTTAGATCAAGATTAAATGATAGACAAACTCAACCATTACATCTGGGAAACAGATCATATTTCCGAAACAAGATTTCAAGAAATTTAAGGGGGATTTCCTCTCATCATCTATTCGGTCATGCCGTCATGGCTCGCCTTTTTATTCACCTAGATAGATTGTAGAATTCGCTTGTGCCCATTGGTGGAATCTCTCATCCCCAGCCACGGCTGGGGGTTTGTCAGCCAGCTCCTGTCCCAACACATCGATCGCCTAGCGACAAGGGTCCTCTGAACTCGATGACCAAGATTCCGGGGAAGGTCCGACCTGGAAATTCCACAAGCCGTTGGGATTGTTCTAAACAAAGAAAGGCTGGACACAGATATTTTTTGTAACTTCCAAGAAGATAGAAATTCTATTGTATTATTATTAGATAGCAATGTATGGTACTGATGATTTTTCATATATTTTGATTGGGTGGGTGACAACCAGATGAAATTGATAAGTTTTTTATGATAGATAATCATATATATATATATATATATATCAAACTACGTAGTTGGATGGGATTCGGATTTATAAAAATTCAAACTAGGGGGAGGGAATCTGGTAGGAACCCCCAAGAAGAAGGAACAGTAATGTATCACTATTTTAGTCGGATTTAACATATCTATCGTTTTGGGGCTAAACAAAACAAGACACTACACAACAAGAGAGATTCCAACTTGTAGTGGTCCAAGCGTCAATGTTTTGTTGATTTTGTAGGGAAAACGGGGCATCCACAGGTTGAAAAAGTGTGATTCCAACTTTGCAGTTCAATGGATTCACTTCGCCAAAATGGGATGGGTCAATGCCCCCTTAGAGGGAGAAACATCAATTTACCAGTTTTCCATTTTTACGTCCAACAAAAAAAACAGACTTTGGAACCATAATCGCCATATATCAACATCATTTACCAAAGGCTATGGAGCTATAGTACTATAGCATACTATAGCCATATATATCACCATACTTTACGGCTATCAATTGTTGACCGTATCCTCCACCTCTCCATCCATCTCCCATCCCAACCAATAGTGCCCGATAAAAATAGGTTTTGGCCGGTTTGGTATACCATCTATCATCATTTACCTTAAGGGGTAAACAAACCCCTCTATTCATCAACCAACCAATGGAAAAAGGACTTCTATCCAACTTAGATGGGCCGCGGGATTAGCTAACTATTTAGTAAGTGGGTTATAAACTACAAACATATCCCAATGATAATCCATTTACCATCTGGTTATTTAACATAGCCATGGAAAATCACCATTTATAATAGGTAAACCATCTATAAATGGGCCATTTTCCATGGCTATGTTAAATAACCAGAGGGTACTAACTACTTAACCAACTCCATGGCCCATCTAAGCATCCATCTCCCAGCCCAGCGGCCTTCGGGCCAGACCTCCTGATCTCGCCAGATGTTTCCCAGTGACTCGATACGTCCCAGCTTTACCACCCGGGGCACTGCAGCGTCGTGCACCTCGCGTTTGAAAGGAGGATCCATGAGGAGCAAACCATCCAAAAACCGTTTTTTTTGCATAAGAAACATGTTGAGATAAGCAGCAAATGGTGACTTAATCAGCAAAGATGTTGATTTGACTAGTAAACATGTTGATTTAAGCAGTAAGTATGTTGATTTATAATACCAAAAAGGAGAAATGTAAGGGGACCACACGCAAAGAGTAAGCACCTTCTATGTACGGCACCCGAGCGATACACCCGAGCATTACGGACCAGAGGTGTGTTGTTTTTTTTTTAACATATCCATCTCATAGTCCTTGGATATCCTGGCAATGAATTTCTGTGTCTCGGGGTCACAAATGAAACCAACTTCCCAATCCAATTCTTGCTGCACGGCTGGATATCATACTGTGGATGGTTGCGAAATCCTGCACCACCTTGGCTGGTTGAAACCCTATAAATACTGGAATGTTTACCACCTATCAACTGGTGCAGGATTTCTTCCATCCACCGTATGTGATGAAAGAAGAATGAACGCGGTCCAATCCTCATCTGGTTTGGTTGTTTGGCTGATCAGCAGATTGGATTCTTGGGAATACAGCTCAATATCCTAGAATTACCTTCTTAGATAGGCCGTGGGATTAGCTAACTAGTTAGTAAGTGGGTTATAAACTCCATGGCCCATCTAAGTTGAGTGTCAGTTTGATACATGACAACATGATGTGTCGGCTCCAGTTCGTGCAGGGGAAGTTCCTTGGAGGATCATCCAACTTAGTAACTGGTTAGTAGCCGTGGCTAGTAAACCTCCTAAGTAGAGTTATCAATCAGCTATACTCCTAGTATATCTAGTGGACTTTAATATTCTCCCATTTTTCTGTGGGTGAAATAATCCCACGGCTACTAACCAGTGATCAAGTGGGATGATCCTCCTAGTATCAACATCGATGTTCCCTGGGTGGCACATGGTGGCACTCCGGTTATGGCCCCCAGTCTTAGGTGGGTTCAAGAAAAAACCGTGGCAAATATACCCTCTGGTAAACTAACACAGCTATGGAAAACCACCATTTTTAATACCCTTTTGTAAACAAACAGTTCGCTATTGAACATGGCCATAGGAATAGTTGATTTACCCAGCTACAAAATGGTGAAAATTCATTTTTTTGGATGTTTACCAGAGGGTATCTGCTATGGATCCTGGTTATAATAAACCAACAGAAATTCATCATACAGCACATATCAACCCCCATGTTCAACCATGAATGATCAACGTGTAACGTGTTCGTTCCTCAAAATCCCCATGTTTTTTTCGCCCAGCAGCGATCATGAGAACAGAGACACCCACTGCAATACCAATGCCCCACAGCACTCCCTTGAAGACGGTCAGGAGAAACGCCTCGGTTAGTCAAAAACGACGTTGAAACATATCTGATCACAACAACACTTTTGAATTATCGCTGGAAAAGTGTCGAAAATAATGCATACGCACATTATATATATATACATATTTGTATATACATATATACGTATATATATATATATATATATATATTATATGTGTATATATATACATATGTGTATGTGTATATATGTATGTATGTATGTATGTATGTATGTATGTATGTATGTATGTATGTATGTATGTATGTATGTATGTATGTATATGTTTGTGTATATATATATATGTATATATATATATATATGTAAATAAAAAATAAAATAAATATATATATATATATATATGTATATGTATATGTATATATATATATATGTGTAAGACTATATATATACAGTTTGCTGTAGGGGCTACACTAGTTTCTATATATGGTATCACCATGTCATTTTCATATGTCGCTAAGACAAAGACACACAGCCGATTGAAAATCACTGGTTTTACAGACATATATGTTTCATGATAGAGCTTCGCCGGCCATGAGAGTATGACAGCTAGATGCCAGGCTGTCAGGTCAATGTTTTGGTAAATATCAATGGCCAAAGCAGTTGGTTGGGATCCATTGAAAGTACCTGGGGGTGAGTCACCCAAATGTATGCGTGCATTGTGAACCTCCTAACCAAAGAGATCACCCACAGAAATGCCAACTTTGTCTTGGCGATATTCAGATTTTACCTACAATCAAATGGAGTTGATACTCCAAATTCTTGGATGATCCTCGAGATTGGGCACAGGGTGAAGTCCAGAAGCTAAAGTGAACTGGAGTTTTGCTGACAGTCGCCGGCCGAAAAAGCTACCAAGCTCCTTAAAGAGATCGGGGATGCGTCAAAAACCCTTCACACCCCTGTAGTTCACATTCGAAATAGCTGGCATTGATCTGGGCAAATTATCATATTTCACTCACCTGAATAGTTGGGCCATAAAAGGGGGATGATTTCCCATCGCAAAATCTCATGATTCCAGGCTTCAGGAGAACAGTGAGGTCGTTGTAATTTACCCATGGGATTGGATGGCATCCACTATGGCAACCACTTGTCAGTGATGCCTGAGATGCTATCCTCAAAATATCGCCCAAGGTGGGAATCCCCAGTTCAACGAGTTGCTCTATGTTCACCATTGCATCATTAGAGATCCATATGCAGTACTGTATATATATATGCTACATATATTATTACATATAATATATACATACACTTATAAACATCTGCCATGAAACCAACGGGTGGCCTATGAAATCTTAGCTCAAGAACCAACTTCGGAGAACTTGGGAGCCAGGTAACAATCCACCAAACGATGAAATCGCGCTTCATTCCTCCTGGGAGAGTTACGCGCTGTGTTAAATCGGGCAGTCCTTCTGGACAGTCGGGAGAATTGGTTACCTTCTTATGTGACAAAGGTGGAATGTCCAGTTGTGTTGGTCTGTTTGGCAAACAAGATAATGTGGATTCGCAAGAATCACCTACAAAAAGTGTAGTATTTGTTCAGACATACAGTCAGTTTCATACTCTTACTAGAATCATCATGCACTCATCATGCTGCGCGGTAGAAAGCCTAATGCTTGATGGTTTTGATCTCTAGTCTGATCACAAAATCTGAGGTATTTAGCAAGAAACATGTTTCATCAACATAGATCATCATGGCAAATATACCCAACTCACCAGCTGGTTTACCCATAGTTTACCCATAGTTTACCACTGGTTCTTGTTGCTTCAATTTTACCTTTTGGGGCTAACAAAACTCCCAATCTTCCATTGATTTTCTCTCATGACTTGGGCCCATGTCTGATATTTCTGCAGATATGGCCTAGCAGCCTAGCAGTTATAACTGGGATGAAACAATTCCCATAACTAGATATAACTAGTTAGTTATATATCATGAAATAATGCTATGATAATAACTGTTACCCTCTGGTAATGACTAACATAGCTATGGTAAATCACCATTTTTAGTGGGAAAACTCTGTCAATTTCAATGGGCCATTTTCAAGTTCGCAAACTGCTAGTCAGTACCAGAGGGTAGGCCAGGGCCAGAACTGGAAATCCATCCGCCTTGATGGTAAGGCTTCCAGGAGCTCCACAGAGTCGTCGGCGTATGAAGGTCCTGCATAATTGTTGCCAACATAAAAATGAATGGTTGATTAATATGTGGTTCATATACTGTTAATGATGGTTCATGATGATGGTTAATGATGACGGTTAACGATGACGGATATTATATCGTTAATGATGATTAAGTTCATAATCTGGTTAAACAATACGCATTTCATGGTGGGATTGATTGTAAAAATCGAACTTTAGACTTATCAAAGATAGATGTCTCTGGAAATTGACGTGCTTCATTTTCAAGACTCGGGATTTGACACCGATAAAACTGTTTTTTTTAATGATCATTGGTGTATGGACTGTCATAAAATAAAGCTTGAACGGCAAACATGCAGGGAAAATTCACCCGTGGTCATCTTTGAAAGGTCAACATGTTTTTCTCCGCCACGAAGCTCTCAGCCAGTGTACCAATAAATAATGTTGATCCTAAAAGACATGTTGCTCAGTCAGGGCCAATCAGTATCAGGGACATGAACCAATCAGCAACATTACAGTAATAGATTCAACCAGCATTTTATGCTGCATGGTGCAGCCAAACATATTGGGGATGCATTATATGCAGTTATATGCAGCACGATTGGATCGTTTGTTGCCATCCATGGTCAAGAAAATAGCACATCAAGTTGAAAACAATCCACCAGATCTTGTTTTTTAGGTGCTATACCAAAAAAGAATTCAGGGTGCTACTTAAATTTTGGACGGGCATGTATTCTTAACATCACCCAGCCAGCTCTTTATCTTCAAGACTCCACCAGCTGCCATGTGGATCTCAAGATGATCGCAGCCAAGGTGGACTTGGGTAAATAGTACAACCTAATGCTGCACAAGAAAGCAGGTTTCAGGTATCTAAAAAGTGGGTTGTCCCCCACAACTTCACCAGTGACGAATGGGAGTTCCTACAGATGTGCAACACACTGCGAACAGGCTATGGTCATTGATGCCCGACCTGTGGAGCTATTTTTAAGCAGTCAATGAAGAGTTGAGAAGGTTTCCAAGTCATAGGGTTGAACAGTGAACATCGTTGAAACCACATGAAACCACCAACACAAAACATCTAATATAAGTGAGATATCCTATCTAAGTCGTGACCGTGCAATCCTTTGGGGTCTCAAAACTGGCATAGCCTCCTTTTTCAACCTTAGGACTTAGCAACAGATAATCGATGTCAGACTTTCACGGTGATGACTTAAACCCCACCCATGGAAGATGCAAAGCAATGGCAGTCAATGCGGGAGCAAGGCTCCCCAGAAATTTGAAACACTAACAGACATTCTGGAAAGCAATGTTGCTAAGAAAAGCAAGATACCTGTAAAACATGTAGAATGAAAAGCTATCAAACGGCAACCCTGCTCCCCAAGCAGGGATATGCACATGAATGATGTGATGTCACACAAGTGGGCGAGTGAAATAATCAGCAATATGTGGGAACATCGCTGACTTCAGCTCGCATTGGAAGGAACTTTCCAGATTTGCCAAATAGAAGGACTGGACCGATACTGTACAATGCTTCTGCCAAATAAAACAAGCAGTCAAGGTAACAATTCGTTCATCTTGGGCTCGAAGTAGGATATAAAATCCAAGTTTCATTTATATACTGTACATATATATATATATGTATATATATATGTGTATATATATATATATATATTATAGACTTTTTGTTGGATCCTGACCCATTCACCCTTCCTTTTCAGCTGAAACATTACCATTTTTCCAAGGAACACGCCAGTGAGGAATTCCAGGCTCCCACCCACCACCACCAGCTTCATTAAGCCACTCATCTGGGTTTTGACGCCCACCTTGGCAGATCCGCGACAATAGCGACTCCCAAAAAAAAAACTGGGTTGAGACATAAAACAGATATGGTTGGTATCTCACTGGATAGATTTGATGAATTTTGCTATTGAAATGTTACCTCTGCCGTTTTTATTGTGGGGGCATTAAAACGAAGAACCCGGCGCCACTCCCAGTCACTTCTGAGGCCAGGGAGGTTCGACTCAGAGATCCCGAAGGCGTGAAGGATCCATAGAAGGAGCCGCAGACCTTAGAAGTCACGAGAAAATATGGAGAAATTCAAAAGCAAAGATGTTGGGTATATAGGAACATGCTTTTGAAATATATAGGAACATAATTTTATGCTGGTAAACCCCATATATAGAGTTCATTGGGGTTTACCAACATTAAATTATCAGGAAAAAAGGAACATGCGTTCCTCACAATGTGAAACAACAAGATGTAAACATATGAGCGGACAAAATTACTTACCCACAATGGACATGACCAAAGTGGGTGGTACCCTATCGCTTGTGAAGGTTCGTACTTCGCTATGTGTAAAAATAGGGTATCGGTAAAAACATGTTTCACAAGGTTTATGGGGAAACAATCTAAAACATGGTGTGAAACATTAGTTTTACGGGAATGTTGCTGGTTAAATTAACAATTTTATGGAATTTTACGATGATATGTCAAATGTGGTGGGGTTGGCACAAAACATTGCGGGTCTAACCAGCAGCAAACATTGGAACAACGCTTAAACCAATATTTTAGAAGGTTTTGGCGATGTTGGGGTGTAATGAGATAACCAGCAATATGATATGTCTATATGTCTACTTAATTACTTAGATTTGTATCCCAGCTGGCATGTGGACTCTGGTTGAATAGATTATAGGATCAGCCGCTACTATAAATATCCCAGCTAACATGTGGCTGATCCCAGTGCTGCTGTATCCCAGCTTATATCACAATTTGTAAATAGGATCAGCCACTAAAAAAATGAGCTCAAGCAGCACTTTCAATGTGGATCCCCATCCAAGCAGCCCGGTTGACCCTTGGAATCACATCAACCATGCAATTAATTAAGATAACCATGAGTAAACTGAGTAAACGTACTTGTGGTGGTGTTATCTAGTTTGCTAAGTTGGTTCATTTTTTCTGAAAATGGCCAAGCTTTCTGGTTAGACATGGCATAACATGACATAACTATAGTTAGATGAACACCACCTTGTCGGTGAAACAACATTCGGGCGCAACCACGTCACAACTACGTTTCTTTGCCCAGATTTCCCAAATACACTTCTGATATCATACCAATACACTGCTGTACAGTAACAAAAATATCACACACTATGGTATTAAAAACAAAAATAAAACTACAGTACTACTGATATAATAATGTATATCTATAGACTATAGACTATAAATAAACATAAATATATACCCTCTGGTAATTTAACATAGCTATTGAACATGACCATTAAAAAAACGTTGATTTACCTACGAAAAAACTGGTGATTTTACCAAGGTACGCCCGCCATGCCCAAGGCAAACATCTCCTGAAGCCGCCGGCACCAAGGATTTTGATGGAAAACCACAGGAAGATGGGGTGACTTAAAGGCTGCTGTTATTTTCGGGCCATGGCAGTAGGTACTGCAGCAACAAACAATTTTTACGAGGAGATAGCGAAATATAGTATGATCTCCCAATTTCGGTGACCCCAGTAATGTTTACGTTTTTTTTTGTTTTTTTGTTTATGGATGGGATGACACCAGTAGCAATGCAAGGACAAAAGGCTTAAACGGCTTAAACCGTCACTGGATGCTTGGCCCCCATTGACCTTGAGTTGACGACGAATTACTGGGAACATATCATGGAGCATATAAGGCATATAGTTATACCAATCTATATATGGAGGTGTCCATAAATGGAGCTACCCCAAGATGGATGGTTTAAAATGGAAAATCTTATAAAAATCGATGATTTGCGGGTACACCCATTTCAGGACACCTCCATACAGGTTACTTGTTATGAATTTCAAAATGGATGGTCTAGATACTGGAATAAGCCAGCATTCCAGATTTTTTACGCATGCCACACTCATGACATATACCTTGTTTTCTTTCCGAAGTCCGCATATTTTTGGGATCATACAACTGATTTCCTTCTTTCGGACACCCTCCTTCTTAACAAACGTATCCTCTACAATCTTAGTATCCCACAGAAACAAATCAAAACAACAAAAATCAAACCAGGTTCCCAAACCAACTAATAGAAACTCAACATCTTAGCACGTTCCTTTCTCACAAAAAAACAAACCTCAACAACACCATCATTTTGTCAGTGATTGAACACAACATCTTCTTCCGTGATGTGCAAAGCACCCCATCGACAAGTTGGCAGGTCATACCCTATTTGCGAATATGTTTGATTTGCAACACAGCCATCTTTGGAGGTATAGTATATGTTTTTTCTTGCATATGTTTCTTGAATACACCACCGAAATCCAACGTGGAACTGCATGCTATTCCTGAAGTCTCCTAACATGAGCCTATGGTACGGTCTCAAGTGGATTTTGTTCCCCAGGAAATCATGCAACTAACTTTTTCAATAAAATCACTCAAAAACTGCCATGGAACCCAATGCAGGCCCAAACTGAACCCAAACCGCACCCTGAAACAGCCAACATGGAGTTTGAGTAAGTTATACCCCCCCCCCAGAGTATCACGAAGCGATCTGCAACCTTGAAGGGTGATTTGAAGGATTTTGAAGGCGAACCTGGAACCCAAGTTGGTTTTAAGGCGTGTTCCTTGAAAATTCCATGTTTGTGACTTTCGGGCGACCCTACTTTTCACTTCGTATAGCGCTCACGTTTTAATAACTATTCAGGTTCCAGGTCTGTGGTGGGGAAAGAACTGAAACCAAAACACCTCCAAGAAAAGGTCGTGACTTATTTTTGGATATGTGTTGGGTTCCGTGTTCGTCG
>Ga0126342_10004295_pt1 | contig 24226 bp, 21 predicted proteins | sample Cyp1metagenome_FD_92528 | JGI IMG/M metagenome (GOLD analysis project Ga0126342, IMG submission 92528) | Coral microbial communities from Lord Howe Island, Old Settlement Bay, Australia - Cyphastrea 1 metagenome | ecosystem: Host-associated > Invertebrates > Cnidaria > Coral ...
TCTGGAGCCTCTCATGGCGCTGAACATACCATCCTATAACGATTGGACAAAACATGGTAGATATTATATATATATATATATATATATATATATATATTATATTATATATATATATATTAAAATATATATATATATATATATAATATAATATATATATATATATATATTATATTATATATTTTGCACTTTATATATTATATCATGTATATATATGTATATATATTATACATTACGTACTTTATATATATTATATATTATACTATATATATATTATGATATATCTTATATATATATATATATTATTATATATATTATATATTATATATTATATATTATATATTGTGCATTGAATATTATATATTATATATTATATATATATATATGTTATATATATATATTATATTATAATAAACAACTTATTATATATGATATATATATATATATATATACTATAATAAGCAACTTAATGTGAAATTGAGTTTGTATGATATAGGGGCTAATTACATTTTTTGCCTACCGGTGAACACGGAAAAGGATCATCACGCAAAAAAAGTGGTGTTGTTGGCTCGGAAGCCATGGAATCCCCGGGTGAAAATCCCACCTAGGTGGGATTTATGGATGTTAATCCCCCCAAATACCGCAGCCTCCGCTTTCATGATCGCACCAGGTGGCAACTGCAACCTGGGCTTGTTGCTGGCCTAAAAAAGCCCTAAACAATCCAACAAATATGCTGAACATCTTATTTTTTAGCTTAATCGATCATTAAAATTCATCAAAAATCTCAAAAATGTAACTATAATTCATGGCTTAATTGATCATCAAATTGATTCATACTATATAAGTGTACATGTCTATGGCTTTGGTTGCCAGTGGATGAAACCCTGCCCTCCGATTCGAAGCCCTCCAAAAAGGTCCTTCCACAGCTTGAAAAAATTGGTGGCGATGAAGAGTTTACAGTAAGTAATAACTGGTTGGTGTTTTTAACCATCTTGAAAAATATGAGTTCGTCAATGGGAAGGATGACATCCCATATATGAAATGGAAAAATAAAACATGTTTGAAACCACCAACCAGATATGGTGGTTCCCATATTCTCCATGTATGATATATCTACCTACATTTGGATCGATACATTTGGATGATGTCTGGGGAAACAAATCCATGTTGGATCATGGTGGTTATTCCAGCAGCATGGAGCAATATTTTGGATACGGTTCGGCGAAAGTTTCAGCACTTCGTCGTCTGACTTCTCTTAGCCATCTCAAACTTTCTCTGAAGCCTGATCCTTGGCACAAGCCCTGTGGAAAGCTTGCAAATTTTGGCGGCAGTGTCTTGAGCACCCGGAAAATCAATCTTCACGCTCAATTTCCTGGGGTCAGAAGCTGTCCTTCAAAACTGCCTGGAAACTGTGAGGAAATTCTCTGCAGGTCGCTCCTTTCATGGATGGAAAATTCAACAACCACCAAATCACATGTGACAAATGGTCCGTCTTGATGTCACCTGCTTCACCGAAACAAGCAGCTGGCCAGAGCTGAGAGCTTTTGATCGTTCAACGTGCTTGTAATTTCAAACCTATTTAGGATTGCTTCTACTGGTTGGATCTGGCTTTTGCTGTGTCAAACAGAATCCCATGCAACGCCTTTGACAACTGGTACTCGAATCCGGTTTTTGACTATCAACCAAGCAGCTTTTCTGAAACCTGATGTGCCAGCACTATCTGCCACCCCCGATTCCCCGATTTTCCAAACAACGCGGCGCTTGCGCGGTAAGTTTCCAGTGGTCAATCATCCCTTTCTTTTTGGGTTATCCACACACCAACGCCAACACATAATATCTAATATCATGATTATCTAATATAATATCTCATATAACATCATATTATAACCTAGTAATCATATAATAAAAACAATAACATGTATCTAATGTTATATATATATATAATCATATCGAGGTTTCCAAAGTCAGGTACCCCTTGCATCCAAATGGATGACTCCTGACTGGGATCCCCCTACCGCTTGGTCGCCTGCTGTTTTCAGAGATAGGGATCTATCTCGGGAGATTGACATAGATCCAGATAGGGGGATTCCGAAATATTCCGAATCTCAAAGTCGGAACCTGGGAATCTGAAAACTATGATCTTTCATGATCTCCTGTTGAAGTCCATCTTTCGATATCTTTTGGCTACGGCTACGAGCCTTGAGGTATTGAATGTATCGATGTGGTCACACAATGGGATAGAACACAATTTGTTTGGTTGAACTGTCCGAAACATATAATCATATAGGAAAAGACAGGGAAACAACTTGATGATCAATCGAACTGTTTATCAGTTTCCCGATTGTTAGTTTGATCGCCAAATATTGGGGTACCCCCACTTCAGGTACCCTGGAGCAACGCCTATGAACATGTCCGGAGAAGACCCAGAGACCAGGCCTCTGCAAACAAATTACATTCCCAGACAAAGGTGTTGTAAAAAATTGAATAACATTCAAAATGGGAGATAAGTGGGAACAAAATCCCGTGTGGTTCATAGTTAACGGTTTTTGTTGGAATAGATACATGTTTGAGTACTTCAAACACAATTCTGCAAAATCATTGGGCAAATACTCCAAAATGCACCTGCTCGGTGGACAAAAGGTGGGAAGACACTGCTGGTCTACTCTAAGAAACATGCCATTTGTAACGGCCGTGGTCCACTGATGTTTCAAACCCATCCTCTAGGCCCGTGGAGGCCCTAGATGTGGGATGTGAACCCGAAAGCAATGTGGGAATATCCCAAAATGGCAAGTTGATTCTGGACAATGATTTTCTCAATCATCGGATATTTGGTGTCCCATAATTTGGGAGACACGCAGATATCCAACTGTTGATCATCTCTCATATGTATAATATATATATATATATTACATATTATTATTAGATATGATCAACAGTTGGATATCTCCAATAGATATCTCCAATAAATATATGTTCCATATCTCCATGGATATCCTCATCAAATTTAACAAAACAACTGGTTGGCTCCTGTGCCCATAAAAAGTACCCTGGTGCATCTCCGCAGGGGCCCATCCCGTGGCAAAAAGTCGCCACCTTGACATTTTTCGGAGATGGCTCCTGCCGAGATCGTCAGCTGGATGGAACTTGACATAACTTGACGCCATGGAAAAAACATGATCGTCGGTTCGTGGTTTCAACTAATCTGAATAATCAATCATCATATTGATAATATGTAATATGTAATCAATCATCAATCAGAATCAAAATAATCAATCATCAATCGCATTATTATGGGCCACAGCAATGATTCAACTAATCATTGCTGTCATTGCTGTGGCCCATAATAATCTGAATCATCATATTGATAATATGATTAATATGTAATGAATCACTGGTTGGTGGTTGAGCCACCTACCCCTCTGAAAAATGATGGAGTGAAAGTCAGTTGGGATGATGACATTCCCAATATATGGAAAGTCATAAAATTAATGGTCCAAACCACCAACCAGATGTTCTTCAAGTCCTTCAAGTCGCAACAACCAGATACCCAAGTGTCACATATCCTCCCAAGGCTGTGCGCAGACATAAAATACAGGCATGTCACGCTTTGGGTCCAGGCAGAAAGAAGTGCAAAACATGTTTCAAGCTACAAGAAACCACGAATAGATACACACAACTTGTACAGGATGTTGCAGAAAATAACTGGTTGGTGGTTTCAACCCCTCTGAAAAATATTATATAGTCAGTTGGGGTTACTATTCCCAATATATATATATGATTATATATGGAAAAAATATTCCAAATCACCAACCACATAATTACATTGATAATTCAGAATGTTTCCAGCGGTTCACTTTATTTTTGCCAGCTGCTATACTCATTTTTGCGATGCCGTTGCCTCCTCTGAGTGGCAATTTGCCAGCAAATGGTGTGATGCAACTGAACCTTGAAGTCTTTCAAACTAGCAACTTCCAACAACTAGTTTTGTGCATTTCCTTGCTCCATATTCAACGGGTGCAGAATAGTTTTGGGATTTCTTTTTTGCTCAGGTTTTTGTTTTTTTTTGTGTTTTCTTTCCTGGTACCATTTGCCTTGTACTTGCAACAGTTTGGAACTAGAACCTGTCATTTTGCATGGTATTTGCTACATTTTGGTATACTTCAAACGTTCATGTGGGTTTCTTGAGGGTTTCTCTAGGCTTTCATTTAGGGTTTCATTTAGGATTTCATTTCGGGTTTCTTTAGGGTTTCATGTAGGGATTCTTTAGGTTTAGGGTTTCTTTATAGTTTCATTTAGGGTTTCTTTAGGGGTTCATGTAGGTTTTTTCATCAGGATTTCTTATCAGGATTTCCACACGTTCATGTGGGTCCCTTTAGGGTTTCACTTACGGTTTCATGTAGGGTTTCATTTAGGGTTTCTTTCGAGTTTCATTTAGTGTTTCTTTAGGGATTCATGCAAGGGTTTCTTATCAGGATTTCTTTTCACGATTTCCAAACGTTCAAGTGGGTTTCTTTAGGATTTCATTTAGGGTTTCTTTAGGTTTCATAAAGGGTTTGTAGGTTTCTTATCAAGATTTCTTTAGGGTTTGCAAACGTTCAACCAGGAATCCTCAAAGAAAAACAAAACCTGCCCCCTATCAAATATATATATATATATGTTTATTTATATATATATAGCACTCTGTATTCAACCCCTGAATCTGTAGTTCCTATTCAGGTTTCCATTAAGATTTCATCCATTTTCCCGGTTCAAAAGGGGTTCAGGTTCGGCATCATCTCATCAAGTCCCTCTGCCCCTTAAATCCATGCGGTTTCATGCGGTTTCCATGGCCACATTTTCCGGAAGAAAACATAGAAAACATTGATATTAGATGATATCAGTAGCCTCCAGACTCAATAGACTCAGTAGACTCAGTAGACCAACAAAAAAAGATGTGGAAAACACATGAAAACACCTTGTCCCCTAGAAACAATCAGAAGTGTAGCATCTTCACAACATCTTTACAACATTGACCAGTACGGCCAGCATTATTTACACTGAGGAACCCATTCATGCTAACTTCTCGCAGAACTTAGCTATCACCATCTTTAAATCACAAGTTTTGCCAGCAAATTTCCATCCAAATTTCGCCATTTCGTGCTATTCCACCAACCTCCCGGCCCCTGGCCCAGCTGCACCATGCTGCACCTGCTCGTCCTCCGAGCGCGCGTCCACCATCGACATTGTGGCCTCATGGATGGACATGGCCACCGACGACACCGACGCTGCCGCGGCCGCCACCACGTCCGCCACAAAGTTGGCGGGGGCCGCCGCGTGACGCGCCGCGGCCTGCCACCGCCGGTCTGTAGGGAAACCAGCGGCTACAGCTCCAGTGTGATCTGAGGGAACTGACACCACCAAGCAGTTTTAGCGAAAGTCATGGAATTGCAAAGTGGCAATTTAGTTCGTTGATTTACCCATAAAAAATGGTGGTTTTCCATAGTAAACTAAGAGTTTGCGAACTGGAAAATCACCATCTGGAATTACGGCAAATCAACTATTTCTATGGGCCATTTTCAATAGCAAACTGCAACAAATTACCAGAGAGTAATTGAGAATTCGCCCCACCAGAACATGTTCGATGATATTCCAGTTCATGCTGTTTCAAGATCCAAAGATTTGTCAAATTTGAACTGTTTGGAATTAACAGACCAACAAACTTCCCAGTTAGACAGTTCACAACATTTCGGCATTGCATAATCCCTGAAACACAAAAATGTAACCGTAACCACCTAGAATACCTTCCCCGCCCCAGAATTCTTGGTCGGTTGAGGACCCGGCCTGGAGGCCCTTTTTGGGTATCTTTCCCATTGAATCATCATGTGGTGAAAATAAAACATCAACCATCGTGTGTCAACTACTGATTGGTGGTTTTAACCCCTCTGGTAAACGCTTACAAAAAACTAGGGAAAGATCCACTTCGTCACCATTGTATAGCTGGGAAAATCCACTATTTCAATCACCATTTTCAATAGCTTTTTGTATGTTTACCAGAGGGTAACCCATCTGAAGAATATGTTCATCAGTGCGGATCATCATTCCATCCATAGTATCTATGTTTGAAAGTTAATCAACACGACACCATCAATCAGATTAAATCTCTTGTTCTACTGGTGAGTCCCCATAATCCGTTTCCCCTAATATCAAACACCCCCAGAAAACATAGTGCAGTAGAGGATGAAATCACATATTTGGGATCATACAATGGGAGTGTTTAATATCAGGCAGAAATCCCTTTCCCTATATCTTCCCCAATCCCATCGGCATTCCCCTTTTGAAAATCCCCGAAAAAGTATTGCAACGAAATCAACTGGCTGAATGCATCATGATTCGCCAAGCTGAAACTAACTGTCATGGGGATGATTCCCTGAAGCCGTCCATTCACCATTCAAATGACCTTACGATTCGTGGGGTGATTATTTTTTTCATCTGGAAATGTAGGGTACCTTCTACGGTACCCAAGAAGGAAGGTACTTGGAAGGTACTCAACCAATGCCAAAAAGATACGGTATAGCTGGATCCCTAGGGCCCAATTATTCCCATGACTGTTATATTCCATTTTATCACATGCATCTCATTGATATTCCCCAAAAAACTCAATTAACCATCTGTCAAATCATACATTTTTCCATATGTAGTTTCCCTATAATTAATCCATTTTTTCGGGATTGTCTGAAAATAGGATACCCCATTATCCCACTAAGTTGCTTATTTTTGCGGGTATGTTCTATTTTCAGACAACTACACGATAATTCATGATGATTTGAACCCATATTTTTGGACTTAACTCCGATGATTCTCTAACATATTCTAGCTGTTATATTCCATCATTATCCATCCAATTGAGTTAGAAACAAAATTTGGTTCACAGTTCACAGTAAAAAAAAAACATATTCCATGGATGTCCTAAGTTGTCTTCACTTATTGTTACTGTTATATACATACTGTTTATTATGTAACAGTATATTGTCTTCACTATTTTTTCTCATCATTTCACTCGAAAAAACCGGTTGGCTTGGCGAAGTCTAAACCACCTGCACCGCCGCCCTGGAGATGGATGGAGTACCGACTCGTTCATCCTGGCGCGGTGTTTTTTTTTTTTTCTGGTACCCTCCAGTAAATTAACAGTTGGACCCTGAAAATCACCCATTCTTAATGGAAATTAATCTTCCAACCCCGACAACTGCCAGGGTCTATGTTAATTTACCAGAGGGTAATAAATACATTTTTTTTCTTAGGATTTTAGATGGGTGTTGTTTGATGCGGAGGATTTTCAATAAGAATACCCTCATGTTTTGAATTAAAGTTTCTGGACTAGTTTATGGAACATCAATGTCCATGTTTATCCATCCGAATAACATTGATGGAGCAAGAATGTCAATAACAATACCCTCTGGAAATTCAACAGTTTGCGACATAGAACATGACCATTTAGCCCATTTGTTTTTAAACAACAAAAACGAAAACAAAACATGATTTTCCATAGCTATGATGGAACAAGCAATAATGTCCATAACTATTCCAGTATGGATTTATGAACAGCAGAAAATCGTTACAACAATAGATTAAGAATAATATTGATAGGACCAACATTGAAGATATGAACATATAGATTCAATAGATTGACAGCTGTGATGATTTCAGTAAATTCGGAAGTTCGGGAGCTTCCCTTGGCTTCTTGAAACAAATGTTGTCCATGGTTTCCGTGCCAGGTGTGTCGGTTCCAATGATATACCCAGTAGAGGTGCTCAATGGCTCAATGAAAGATCTATAATAGATACCCAATATATATATATAATTATATATGTTACACACACAATATTACCAAACATAGTGTATAGTATATATAGTATATATAATTATATATATATATATATGTTCCAATGCTATACAAACTTCTCTGGAAAATTGGAGTTTTATCCCCGTGGTATTCCCATGACGATCCTCACACATCAAGGCACAGGGAATGCGCCCAAGAGACCACATCAATCATATGAGTATAGAACATAATGTGGGATTCACCAAATGCCATAAACCTACCATGACTGGGGATGGTTGATATATAACTGATATATATATATATAACCCATGAAAATGGCGATTTGGGATATGGTTTATTACTGGGTTTACCACATTATATAGCACATGTTTGGCAACAAAAACACGTATTGAATTCCCCAAGGTGTACCCAGGACACATCAAAGCCAATACCAACCCTGTCTTTATATGGTGATATCATGCAATTGGGGCGATGTGTTGGGGATTTCTTGAAATCCCCAAAACGATAGGTGTCAACACTAAAATGGTCTAGTCTAATTTGGATGATTAGGGAATACCCTAATTTTAGGAACCCCTCCATATAGCCTCCTCCGGCTCAAGATTGACCTTCTAGCCTTCCCAACATTTACATTTACCTTGGAAAAAAATGATATATCATTGAGGGCTTGGTTATGTCACACCAAAAAAACATTGTTGGTCAAATATCAACTTAGTGCAATCTGATGTTGATAAAACCCATATCTGATCCAAAATAGTGTTGGGCAAATATCATTGCATGTTGGTTAAACTAATATTTTTAGGGACCAGCGACAATAGCTTTCAGTACTAGTGGTGTTAAAACCCTTTATATGTGTTTAACATATATTAAACCAGTATTCAAAACCACCAAAACGTGAATACCATCTGGTACTCAAACATGGTTTTGCTGCAAAATCACCGGTTCCACTATGTTCTCAACCTCCCGTTGTTGCATACCCGGCCTGGTAAACATACAAAAAACTATTGAAAATGACCATTGAAAATTGAAATAGTTGATTTACCCATTAAAAAATGGTGATGTTCCATAGTTATGTAATGTTTACATATGTTTACCAGGGGGTAAATGTCCATAAATGCCCCATTTCAACCTCCACAACCTCCATTCATAGATACATCTCTCAGCCATTTTTGAAGCCACTCTCCCCATGGGATCCTGTAGAGACCTCTTCAAGGTATCAGAGGTGTCTCGCCGTGGTTCCTCCTGCACCATAGCATGGAAAACATGGCTGGAAGGAAATCATCTATAAATCCATACTAGTTATCTATTGGGATATGAGTGAGATAGTTTGACTAGTTATCTACTGGGATATGAGTGAGATAGTTTGCTATAATTTAAGTCATCCTGAAGTCGATAGAACATGGATAGTTCAATCCTCACTTCATGATATGAATATGAGCGGAATTTCAATATTCCATCTACTTCAGGACGACCTCTTTGTCATCGGATGAGTTGGGTTCAGTCATGTGAATCCACCTATAACTATCCTGGTTAGTGGTATACCTACCCCTCTGAAACATATTAGTCAGTTGGGATTATTCTTCCCAATATATGGAAAAATAAAAAATGTTTGAAACCACCAACCAGTATCATAATCGATAGTTAGAGGTTGTACAAAAACTGGTTAACCTCTGGCGATCCAACGGTTTTGCCATGGGAAATGGCCATGGAAGTGACCGGTGAAGGGACATATTCGTATTTGGGTCTGTTCAGAATCCCCAATAATTAAGCCAGTAGGCTTAAAGAAACCAGTTAGGGTTATTCACAATCCCCGGTTTATAAACATCAATTCCTAGTTCTCAAAGTAGTGTCTCTCTGTTTTGATGGTTTACCTATAATTTATCTATGTCTTTTCATCATGTTTCCCCATCAGAAAAAGTGCCTTTGATGGCCATGAATTGAAGGTTCTCTTGCCCCAGTGGTTGGCCATCCCGGTCCTCCAAGTCTTCTTGCCTCAGGGATGACTCCACCAATCGAGAATGGGGACACCACCAACAAGGACCAGATAATCATGGGATGTTAAATTATATATCATATATGTATATAAATACACATATTCCTAAATTATGATAATCAAGGACCAGATATCTGATACATTCAAGATTCAGTTAAAATGCGGATATTTCACAAGCAAACAATGGGAGTTTGACCAGCAACAAATGACGATGTCATACAGAGATGACCTTTGCAATAGAAACTTGGGTAGATGGGGATCGATTGAGATATTTCTGCAAGAACTTTTTGGGGAGACATAGCTGGTTGGTTCTTTAAAGCCTCTGTAGGAAAAACACATGTTGATTGAGGATCAGCATCAGTTTTGGGGGAATAGAACATGAACAACACCAATCAAACCAGGAACTAGACATGGGTTTGTCAAAAGATGGGCTACCCCAAACAAACAGTGGTACGAAATCAAGATGGTCACTTGTTTATGGTATAACTTATAACGCATGATCGGGCAAACCCATATCAACAAACGATGCAAACTTGTGCTTGTCTGTGCTAAACTAGATCCATGCAAAAGTAAATAAATGATCAAAATGCAAATGGGTTCAAAAATAAACATTGTTGTGATATCTACTAACGCTATGTAGTATGGGTCTCATGCAAACTGCCAACCGGGATTTGCACAGAAACCTAAATATTCACTACATCTAGACAACTATATGAAAATGAAAATGATACTATACATAGATATATATATATTATAGTATCATATACATATATAATATCATATATATATATATAATATCATATATATATATATTATAGAATAGTATTAGAATAGTCAACTTGGGAATGAAACATGGATGAACGGTGCTATGTTTGTCTACCATCATCAGCCAAACATGTCAGGGTGTGTGTGCCTTCGAGCAGTGGTGAGAGAGTGGCGTGTATCCTCAAATATTCAAATATCACACCTCTCATCCTACCAAAGAGTTCCTGCAATGAAATTCATATGTTCTCCTTCAATGTAAACAAATCAAATATGTTCTCCTTAAATGTAAAAACAAACAACAAACAGTCTCCCAAAAGTCTACAACCCCATGATTTGAGATTCCACTCATCACAGTTGCCTATCTGGTTGGTGGTTTCAAATATGTATATATATATATGGAAACATAAAACATGTTCCAAATCACCAACCCAGCTATGGCATAATGGATCTTCCAGATCCTGCCAGCAGCGGGCCTAAGAGGATCAGGCTCAAAGCGACATGCGCAACCTGACAGGCGAACCATTCTGGAAAAAAATCTCTGAAACTGGTCTTATATGAGTTATATATGGGTTATATATGGGTTATATACATTTATATACCTCAACCCTAAACCCTTCCTGGATTATGATCCTTTTCCATCCTTTTCCCATTTCAAATGACCTTCCTGTTTGGAAGACACCGCGACGACTGCAGCTGTCCCAACATCTTGATGAGTTGATGCTTACCCGGCCTGGTAATGACTAACAGTTTGCTATTGAAAATGGCCATAGAAATAGTGAGTTTTCCCATTAAAAATGGTGATTTTCCATAGTTTTTTGTATGTTTACCAGAGGGTACTGACCACTTCCAACAACCCAAGTTGATGGTTACTGGACCACTTCCAAATGAACATTAAGAAAACCGTGGCCGAGAAAATGGGGCCGAAATCTACCGTCATCTACGTGGAAAAGAGGTGTGTCAGTAGGTTCAAGGGATGGTTTTCTATATATGATTGAAGTTGAAACCATAGTTTTTACCGGTTGAAACCATACTGGCTGGTGGTTTCAACCCCTCTGAAAAAATATTAGTCAATGAGAAGGATTATCCCATATATTATGTATGGAAAATGAAAAATGTTCCAAACCACCAATCACCATAGTTCCTCCCCCCAAGTACAGGGTGTTCTGCCGTATTTCTGGGGTTACCGTCTCTGGCACACATTTTGGATGAGAACCACCCATTCCATTTAGCATGAGCTGGTCAGCTATGTGAAATTATATGAAATTATGTCAATGTTGAAGCACTGACCAATCACATGCTCCAAAGACTCCACGCTAGTGGCATCTACTTACTATACACAGGTAGTTGACAACAATGGTAAGACGATGATCAAACAGGATTGATAAAATCATATTGTCAATTTGGCTGAACCAATAGGTGCTACATGTTTACAGTGTCATGGTTGATCTAGGAATTCGCTCATTGACAGTTCAACAAGTGAACCGCAGCTTGACATTCACCATACATGGATATCATATATATATATATATACATATTAATCATAAATGGCTCGTTGATGAGTGCATATGTGGGTGATCCTGAGTCCAGATCTTTTTTGAAATTTAGCAGGGACTGAAGACCCCTTACTACACCTGGAAAGCTCAGCCTAGCAGTTGCCTCCAGGAGTTTGGTCCCATTTTTTCAGTCAAGGAACTGAAATTGGAGGCGCTATTTCCCATGGCGCTTGTTGCCGCGTTCTTTTCACGAAGCGATGAACGTTTTTCAAATTCATGTTCCAACATGCTTGGATCAGGGTCCATGTCATGCCCAATCCCAAGATCAAACAGCCGGCGAACCCAATCTGCAACGACCACATCACGAACAAACTGGGGCACTGGAAAATGTCAGCTTAGGGTAGAAAAGAAGATCTATCCTGAAAATCATTGGATGCTGAAAAATACTCAAGATTTGTTCCGAATGTCGTTATTTGTCTCCTGGCATCAATGCAGCAGGTCACCATGACACGCGGCCGAAGGTACTCTTAGAGTCTTGGCCTTTTCTGAGACGGCGCGGGCAGTTGTGGAGAACATGGAGTCAGTGACTGCCAGTACCATGGTGGCGCACAATGATGAAAAAAATATATAAAGGATTTGGATGGATTTGGGGTATACCTATGGGACAAATTCACGGTGTTTTGTCAAAATGAGATGGAGAAATCATCGCAGCAAGAATGAGAGGCACCATGTTGATTTTCAAACGCCTTGGGGACTCGAAGTGTCCGAAAAAATGTGAGATTTTCAGGACTCTAAACGTGCCATAGTTGGAGGATATCTATACCCTTACATAGCCCTTACATAGGCCTCATAGGTACCTCCGATTTAGGTACCTCAAATGGCCATTGCTCATATTTCTTAGGTTTGGATAGGGTAAACTCACGGGTTTCTCCCCATCGATGCGGGTCTTCATGACAGGGCCAGGTACTTCAACATACTTCAACCCCTGGCGAAGAAATAAAATACGAATTTGATCAAATTTGACTCTGGCGTTCCCCAATGTTCATAGAAATTCACCAAGTTTCATAGAAATTCACCAATTTTCATAGAAATTCACCAATTTTCCAAGTTTCATGGAAATTCACCAATTTTCATAGAAATTGCCTAATGTTCATGGAAATTCACCAAATTTCATAGAAATTCACCAATTTTCATAGAAATTCCCTCATGTTCATAGAAAGTCAGCAATTTTCATAGAAATTCACTGTGGTGTTTCCGAAGTTTCCGCAGTTTTCCCCCCAGTTTCGCTGGGGAAAGCCATGGAAAACCGGTCCAAACGCCAGCTGTCTGAAGCCCAAAACGCGGGTGGCGAAGGCGGCACCTGCTGTCAGCATGGCTCCTGCAGATGCTCCGTGGTGGAGCTGGTGGATTTATTGAAAGTGGCCATTTATAGTGGATTTTCCCAGCTAGGAAATGGTGGATCTTTCCATAGTTACGTAAACGTTTACCAGAGGGTATCTATAATCAAAACATTACAAACACAAACTATAGAATAATGTGTATGTCTATATATATATATTATGATGTATTATATATATATGTGAGTACTTCCTAATATGTTCCCAATAGTGTTGGATTTCCAATTCATGCCTTGCAGAATTTCACACATGGGCATTTCCTCAAGGTGAGGCCCCCTGTTGAAACGATAGCGAAGGTTGACTTATAATAAGACTTATAGCTGAAGGTGAACAAGGGTTTATGGAAAACACAACGAGAGATAGCTATACTTAAGGGATCTTAAACCAACTTACAGTATATAGTTATAGCATGTTATAGCTATATTTCCACCCAAACAAATTGGCTATTATAGTTATATTATAGTTGTATTATACTTATATTATAATAATTATTATTATAGTTGTAGCCATATTTCCAAAATAAAACATTATGTAGTTCACTATAGTCATATCCCCCAACAAACATCACGTTTAGAGGGCCTCACCTTGCCTTTTCCACCACGCGTCGCGCCATTTTTCCACAGGTCTTTTCGTCGTCCCATGGGCTGTTGGCTGGACCTGCCCCGACGCAAGCCCCAAAAGGATAGGAAGGTCAGGTCCTAGCAACAGAGTTTTTTTTCATTTTTTGGGGGTTTCTATAATACATTATCATACACTATATATGACATACTATTATCTATTGAGGTTTCTATAATATATATATATATATATATATCATTATTGAGGTTTCAATCTTTGTCGAGGTTTCTATAAACACTATATAGATCTATATAGTATTATGACATCATATTTGTCAAAGGAATCTATAATAATTTTGGTTGCGGGTACTGGCTGTCATAGGGAGGAAGACCTGCGACTGCTAGGTGGCTGCATCCAACATCCTTTGATTTACGAAAAGTAAAAGTGGGCAACACTGAACATGCGCAACCTCCTGGTGTTGTTTCATGTTTTGTCCTTAAAGACCTTAATGCAAGTCATGTCTTCCAATGGCGTGGTATTTCCAGGCCATCACTGTACCTTCAACAAACTCATCCCAAAGAACCGAGCCACCAAGGGATACCGGTTACCAAAATCTACCAATAATCTCTTGGGGAAATGTCCAAGATCGATGGCGAAAAATAAATCGAACCGTTTTGGGATGCGACTAAAACCGAAAAATCATTGGGATATGATCCAGTGATGATCCATCCAGTGATCATCCAAGACGAAATGAGCCACTACTGCTGCACCTTCATTCTTCAGCTTCTGGTGCTTGGTACGCAGCAGTGACATCCTGTGCGATGTTTTTTTTGGGGCTTGGATATGGTCGGATGAACCATCCCAAAATGCACATGGTGATTATTGGGTTTACCACATTAATGCAAATCCATACTGGTTGGTGGTTGAGCCCTACAGTAAAATGATAGTTGATTTTACCATGGCTATTGATAGTTGATTTACCCATTAAAAATGGTGATTTTCCATAGTTATGCTAAATTATACCTACTCCTCTGAAAAATATGAGTTCGTCAGGTGGGATGATGAAATTCCCAATAGATGGAAAGTCATAAAATTCCATGGTTCCAAACCACCAACCAGTATATTCATGCCGGAAGAGATAGAAGACTTTCATTTTACCACAACCAGCAGGCAAACCAAATCCGATCAACTTCATGAGGGAAAATTCAGCCCTTTTGAGGAGAACCACATGCATCACATGCACCTGCCAAAAGTTTCTTCACCATCCAACTATCGCACCTTCACTATTTTCCACTTATGGCACTTCCTAAGCGACGACATGGGGGTAAACCCTGGGGCTTCCAAGCGCTCTCCAACGGACCTTCTCCACGACTGGAGGTACCCTCCGGTAAACGTTAACAAAAAACTATGGAAAGATCCACCCATGTTCAATGGGTAAATCCACTACAAATGGTCATTTTCAATAGCTATATATTATGTTAAATTACCAAAGGGTAACTCGGAGTTGTCGTGAGGTTGCTAAGTCTTTCGGTCAAATTCATCGCTAGATCTTCTTGATACGGTAACTCCACAACGTCCAGAACATCTACCCAAAACATGCCAAGACTATTCTGAACAGTTTTGTCACCTGCATCTTCCCGAGTATAGACAAGTGCAAGAATAAACATTGGCAATCCTCACCTCTTTTGAAACAACCATAATTAACTCCAAAAAGTCGCCTTGTTGAATGTCATTAGACTTCATAATATAATACGGGAAACAAATACGGGATAATACGGAAATCCCCAAATTTTGTTCACATTTTTTCACGGATGGTTCCCTTCATCATAACCCATGACGGATCCATGGTGCTGCTAGAAAAATGCTAACATGGATCCCATCAATATATCCCAGTCATGTTAGCATATATATCAGCACCATGGATCCGTCATGGCTAATTGGAACGTACCTCATCGGGATTTTCGAAGACATCGTCCTGGCTGGACATCGGTGGACCGTGGGAGGACCGTGGCAGATGGCTGGGAATCCCGGACGCTTAAATGGTTTACAGCTGGGAAAATCATAGAATGATTAGAACTGGTTGGTGGTTGAGCCCTACCCCTTCTGAAAATTTTAATATAGTCAGTTGGGATTATGAAATTCCCAATGGATGGAAAGTCATAAAATTCATGTTCCAAACCACCACTTTGTCGAACGCGTCACCAGAGAGATTGTTCCAAACCACCAACCAGAGAATGTTCGAAGCATTTGGAGTTGATGAATTTGATGAGACATTTTACCGTGTCTTTGATACTACTCTGGGCAAATAATGATAATTCACTAACCTGAATAGTTCGGGCATAAAAGGGGATGATTTCCCTAACATAAACCATGATTCCAGGCTAGCCTGGAGAACAGGGTTCGATCGTTATAATATGTTATAATTTCCCCAGACTATTGAACATGATTTGGGAAGGAAAACCCTCATGTTGTGTCGTTCTCCTCGGCATTGCTCGAAAAATTCCAGGATCCGAGCGACAACGAGCGAGTCGTTTTCGGACTGCACATGTTTCATGTCCGGACTGACACTTTGATGGAGCAGCGCAGGCATCCATTCACTATCACTGGCCATTGGCCAATCATGAGGATCCCATGGTTTCGAGCTCATGGATCAATATGATCCCATGGTCTCATCATGAAGAAAAACCATGGTGTGTCTATTTCTTCTGGAGATTTGTCGATATGTTTATTTTGGGTTTCTTTGGGTTTAGGACGTCGCTTAAGGCGCATTCGCGCCGCACATGCATGGGTCCGGAGAAAATCGGCAGTGATTGCTCTTGTGTGTGTGTGTGTTTATTTTGTGAATGGAAAACCCCTTGGAATGGATGGTTGTTATATGAAAACAAAGCCTTTTGTGAATCTTAATGCGAGCGCGAAATTCATTTGTGTTAAGCCTCCTTTCTTTGGGCATTCCACCCCTCGGACATGTTTCGGAACCTGAAGCCGTTCAGGAAGTCAACCCAATTCATCGTGGTATGCCAATAAGGGTATCGACGAAAATCCTTCCACATTCCCACCACCCCTAACCCCAACAAACTGAAATCTAATTTATACGATGATAGAGGCTATAAATACTATCAATAGTATATGAATAAGCACCAACCCAAACAACATGTTGAGTGTACAAAAGAAAGGGTAAACAAATACCTCATTAGCCAAATTATATCATCCAATAATTAAGGATTAAAGCCTATCCTTTTGCTTGATGGTGGATCACTGGGATTCAGATCATCATACCCTAGCAGGGTCGCGGGTGGCTGGTACGGATGGATGCGCACGTCCTACTTTGGAAAACTTGGTGTTTCCCTTTTCATGGGCCATTGCTTGCGATGAACCCGAATTTTCGTATGATTTTCCCAGATGTTCCTTTGATTTCGAAGTGATGTTCCTTATGATTTTGCCATGATTTTCACATATCCCACATTTTCATTTGTTTCCTATGATTACCAATCTGTCCCTATGATTTTACAATATTGTCCTATGATTTTCCCATATGTTCCAACGATTTTCACATCGTTTCCTATGTTTTTCTTATGACTTTCCAACCTGTTCCGATGATGTTCCTATTGTTTCCCATCTTGTCCTATGATTGTCCTATCATTTCCTATGATATTCCCATCCTTTCCTTTGATTGTCCTATGAATTTACCAGCTTTTCCGTGGTGATTGTCCTATGATCTTCCCATCGTTTCCGACGATTTTCCAGCCATCCCCCCCTGGGTGCCACCGTCAGTGTCGGCTCCTCCGAGCGGACGTTGGTCAGCGCCGAGGCCGAGTAGACCGCCGAGGGAGCTGCCATCGACATGGTGTCCTCCCCGGCGTCTGATCTATGGTTAAGCTATGGTTAATCCATGGCTCTATGGTTAATATCGATGGTTAACCCATATCTATCTATGATTAATCTATGGTTAATCCAATATCTATGTTTTTTTGTTTCTATGGTTACCCTCTGGACATGTTCGCTGCAACCCTGACGTTGCGCCGCGTCTGACTTCGGTGGATGTGAAGATAAAGTTGATGTTACTGCCCCAATCAACATATTGTTCATAGGGGGTGGCAAATGTTGATCCCTTATGAAGATAAAGTTGATGTTATTACCCCAGCCAACATATTGTTCAGAGGGGTGCCAAATTTTACTGTGATGATGATCATGATGACGATGATGACGATGATGATGATGATGATGATGACGATGATGATTGTAAGTGTGGAGCAACGTCCGGGTTGGGGCGGACATTTTGTATTTTTTTTATCCATGGTTAAAATATTTATTTGGACTCCAAATGAAACTAAGACATGGCATGGTGGTTAAGATATGTTAGTTAATGGTCTTCATCATGTGGTTCAGATATGTGTGTGTTCTTTATGTTCATTGATCCATGTTTGGTTGCTCGATGTGGTTTCTAACTCCATTATGTTTTGATAATTATAATAACTACAGTGGCTTTTGGAGCTTAGGACTTGGAGACCATATTAAATGGACAGGATATGATGAACATTACCCTCCGGTAAATTAACATAGACCCTGGCAGATAGGGGTTGGAAGATTAGTTTCCATCACAAATTGGTGATTCTCAGGGTCTATGTTAATTTACTAAATGGTAATGGGAAAATCATCTGTAGGTGTAGATTCGTGTATATCGAATCCAATGAAAATCATTCGAGGTTCAATGTGGTAACTCGATTCTAAACAACAAGAAATGGGAGGCTCCCCAGAAATCATCCCAACATTCCCAACCATCCCCAAATGGGAGTTGTGAAAAAGGCAGCCAGGGTGAATCTCACATGATGGAAAGGTATTTTCTGAAAAAAAAAACATGGTGATTCACAATCTTTATCATTGGTTGAATCCCACATGATGGGAGTTGTTTATGGTATTTTCTTAGTTCTGAAGAATGTTTTTTTTATCTTCATGGATTGAGCATAAACAATGGGCTTCAGAGTGAGTGAAAGCACAATTTGGTGGTGTTTGTTGGTTGGTTTGAGGTACTCGGAATGCGTATGTGAGTAGAAATGAGTGCGAAAATGGTGTTGAATCGCTGGTCCCAAAACACATAATGACAAGGATTTCAGTAATCGGTTGATGGGAACATTCCATAGTGACAAATGGCAACTAAACAATCAATACGTGAAACATCCTACGCAGTCCATCAATTCAGAAAAGTTTGAGGATGTCTGCCAGTTTTTTTTTCAGTTTGGACCGGAAGCCTTCTTGTGGAGAAAAGATATCAATCGAGTTCTTTTGATATTACCCTCTGGTAATTTAACATAGCTATTGAAAATCACCATTTTTAATGGGAAAATCCACTATAAATGGGCCATTTCCAATAGCTTTCTGTATGTTTACCAGGCCGGGTAGATGTTGCAAATACCAAATGCCGTCAAATTGGGATTGCTCAAGAACTTGATCTGACAGGCTGTACCAGGGATAAGACACCTTTCTGACAGGTCATACTTGTGCTGCAGGATTCAAACATCCCAAAAGTGCCTATAAATACCACACGACATCAGCAAACCCTTCACATTTCGCTGATTTTTTTTGGGTTTGTCCCAAACTATCATTAACAATCCAGTTGCTAGTTGCCCAAATCATAACTGGTTGGTGGTGCAATAACCATCTTGAAAAATATGAACGTCAATGGGATGGATGACATCCCATATCTGAAATGGAAAATAACAATTCATGCTCCAAACCACCAACGAGATAAAGTATCATCATCGCATGTTTGGATGTAGTACATAAAAATGATGGTTAGGGATAAAATATTAATGATGTATAGTAATGTACATACACAATCATTATATAACCATTACCATGATACCCAACATCGCATAAACTCATCGTCCCAGGGTCCCAGTACCTCTGCATCCACCGGAGTATACTCCGGAGACGCTCCAGCGCCATATCCTGGCTCCATCTGCCACCGGGTAGGCAATCGCCCTGGTTAGCCCTGGTTGTCATTGAATGGACATAGGGGAATATTGATGGATCAATCAGTCTAATGTGAATTGATGGATTCTAATGTTTTTAATGTGGATCAATGTGGATATCAAATAATCTATGGATGCTGATATGGCTATTAAAAGTATATAATGGATACTACATAATGGATTCTAAATGATTCTAATGGATATGCATGGACATGGGGTTCATAATCAATGTGCGTAGAATCCTCTCCCATCAAACACCCAGCGATTTTGAGGGCACTGAACAAAGTCCTGGTTGTTTGGAGAGCGTTCCCAGTGAAATTTAATGAATTCAAACGAAGTACCCTTATATTCTCAAGCGGATAGTTTGCACTTTCACACACTTTTTTCAGAACTACCCTCTGGTGGTGATTTCATATATGGCAAAGAAAAAAAAACATTTTCATTTCATTCCACGGCTGCTAAGGGAGTCCCTTGTGCTGTCTTGCAAATGACCTTAAAAGAAAAACTACCTAAACAACAATGATTTCATGTATAGCAAACAAAAAAAACAACTATTTCTATGGGTCCATGGCTTCCATAGCGAGGAAAGTTACCCGAAAGTTACCTTCGCCACGCCGCCTGGAGATTGCACAGGACCAGCGTGCTGTTGATCCTGGAGAATCGATGGGCACATTAGGATTTTTAGGATTCAAATAGACAATAAAATCAATAAATCGTTCCAAGTCTTCAAGTCAGTTCAGTTACGTTTTGTTGTTGTTCGGATTTCGCCCAGCAGTGTTTCTTTCAAATGTTGTTGAACGACCTATGGTTGTCCTATGGTTTTCCTATTAAAACCTCCATTTTCCCATGGTTTTCCTATGGTTTTCACCAACCATTGATCATGTGCTCCAAACCTGGGGGTACCACCATCTCACCAACTGGGTTGATCATGATGGCCCCGATGAAGATGTTTTTTTTGTTTTCTTGAACATGTCTGGTTGGTGGTATACCTACGCCCCTGAAAAATATAAGTTCGTCAGATTGGATCATCATCCCAACTATTGGGGAAAATAAAAAATGTTCCAAAGCACCAACCAGTTTTTTGTTGGGCCAAAAACCCAGACTTTTGTTAAACACGCGAAGTCAAATACATATTGAGATTTAAGTTGAGTATATCGCGTGAAGAGATCCTGACATCAGGTGTATAGAAATTATATACATGTAAAGCATGTTTGTCCCACATGTTTTAACCCACTTATATACACACTTATATCCCTCAACCATATCTCCATCTTACATACCCTGCGTCTCTTGTTAAAGTTGATGAGTTATACATATTCATACATATTCTACCTCTCTTCATAGCAAAAAACATCATTGAACTATATATCCATCCAACAGCAAACATCGCATGATTTGTTCTACAGTTCGGGCCCGAAATACCAGCTAATGTTGTCTGTTGTCACCCCATAAAAATGCAATGATAGTCCTACTTTATAACCATACAAATACAAATAACAAATTTTCAACTGGATAACAAGGGCTTTGCAATGAAATTAGTCTTTTTCTTGCTGTGAAATTGAGTGAAATCCTCAGATGTTTTGAAAAATCCCGGTGAACAATCCACTCGGCTTTTTCTCCAAGCCGGATGTGTAAATTGGATCGAACACTCAAGGGCTGTACAACTCATAGCCTCTGGTAAACATACAAAAAGCTATTGAAAATGGCCATTTATAGTTGATTTACCCATTAAAAATTGTGATTTTCCATAGCTACGTTAATTTACCAGAGGGTAACAAAAATGTATGAACTAATGATGAACTAATGGTATAGTTCTATGGTAACTAATGATCAACCAACCATAGAAAAACTTCATAACTATTCATAACCATGATTGGCAACTCATAGCAACAATGTATGAACTAATGATCAACCAACCATCACGTATCGATAATATAAGCATGATCAATAATATGTGACTAACTCCCAACCAATCATCAACCAACCATCAATCATACTTATCAATTATATTCAGTTCTATGGAGCTGTCCTGGAAAATGGGATCTACACCAAATCATCCAGTCATTGAACGATAATTTTAGTATTGAAACCCATGGTGACTTGGGGATCCCTCATTTTAAGAAACACCAATATCTATATCCCCCCATTTTGACTGGTTGAACCACTTATTTCTATGCTTTAGTCCCCAGTTTTGTGATGGTTCACTGATCAACCCACAGATCGGATCTTACAAGGAACACACATATAAATTATAAGCGATATCCCTATGCTCAATGGTTGAAACCTGTTAAAACCTGTATCGCTGGGTATGAAAAAAACAACGCCATTTAGAAGGTTTTTGTTGGCCCCACTTTCAGACCCACATCGCACATAGGCCTCAATGATGGGACTGCCACCCTCCACACTTCTGCTGGTGCTCGCTGCCACACTGGCCTTAAAGGATGTCGGGGCATTTTGGAGGCTACTGCCTGACACAGAAATGAGGATTTGTCTGGGCTCAAACAATGGGCAAATTGCAGGAATTCACTCCCCTGAGTTAAGGCTATATTGGAATCATTCCCCGAATCCTAACCATGATTCCAGGGTTCGGTCACGACGTGAGGTCACTGTGATTTACCCAGAACGATTAATAGAATCAATTATGAACAAATATAGATCAACAAATATACTCTTAAATACCAATCATTCAAATATTATATAATGGGTTAAACAACTATAGTCCAAAAACAAAATCGCAATTAAATGCTTACTATATGGGTTTGTCTGAAAAGGGGGTAGCCCCCATGGTATACCGCCCTTTTCTATGTCTATTGAATGCGGAAGATGACGATGACTCATGGAACTCATGGGATTTGGGGTAACCCGGCCTTTTCAGAAAAACACGTATAGTAAAATGCAATACTGGTTGGTGGTTTCAACCACTCTGAAAAATATTAGTCAGTTGGGATTATTATTCCCAATATATGGAAAAATAAAACATGTTCCAAACCACCAACCAGAATAAAGGTTAGCATATATCTACCCTGGCAGATAGAGCTTAGAAGATTAGTTTCCAGAGGTTAACTGTGCTATGTTCAGGGTGTTAATTTACCAGAAGGTATATATGATTATAGTTGATCTATCTTTTGGACGATATCATGCAAAATAATCAAGGGGTAGTTTTATAATGGCGTTATCTTGCGATAGTAATCGAAACGGAAACGGCTTCACAACATTTGTAGAGTTTAACAATTATACTTGCTTCACAACATGTTTTTAACTTTACTTAATCTACCATTTATTGTCTGGTTGGTCGTGAAACCACACCCTGAAATTGAAACAAATGTGAGTCAGTCGGGATTATCATCTCAAGTCGGGTTGATCAATCAAACAGCATGCTTGTGTTAACATGGACATCTTGTAGAACTTGATAGAACTAACAACATGGGCTGGTATGCTTAACTATGATTCCTTTTATTTCCCCTACGAACCTCGTCTTTCGAGGAGGGATATCCGTTGTTTCGGACCAAGGGTTTCACCATGTTTCACCATGTTAAAAATGGGATACCACCAACACATACAGACGGTGAGGCTCCCGTTTAATTAGGATAGCAAAGTTGACATATGGGGATGGGTCAAAACCTTGTACCCCTGGTGAACATCAAAATAGCTGGTAAATGGATGTTCAATCCCCTAAAAATGGTATTAATAGGTATTGATCCATACCCATATAACTTGGTGAATTCTATGGTTTAATTATGGGGGATATCACAACTCGTATATCACAACTCGTGAAGGGGGCCTCACCTTGGTACAAAAAAAACCAAAAATACGAGTTCGTTAGAGCCCCCTAATCAACCCAGCTAACATTAGTCAACTTAGCTATCTCATTGATACTAGTTGATAGGTTTCCCTACCATGGGTTGGTTCCTAGTCCCTAGTGTAACACAGGTAGTATAGTTCCCATGTCATAACCAATCAACTAGGCTATGTTTCTTCCATCATAATCTACAATTGATACGTACAAAATAGTCGTCCCATATGCTTCAGGCTATTGACTGCCCCACTTCGACAGTGATGTTCAACTAGGCTATGTTTGTATTTTTTTTTTTTTTATGATCGACTCAGTTCTTTAACATATGAGCCATGGTCAATACTCACTATATGGTTGATGGTCATCCCATCCATAATAAGGATCCAAAAATAATGGTTATTATAAATCCCATCCTGAACCATTGGATGACTAGCCCCGTTTTTAA
>Ga0126342_10004296_pt1 | contig 24224 bp, 18 predicted proteins | sample Cyp1metagenome_FD_92528 | JGI IMG/M metagenome (GOLD analysis project Ga0126342, IMG submission 92528) | Coral microbial communities from Lord Howe Island, Old Settlement Bay, Australia - Cyphastrea 1 metagenome | ecosystem: Host-associated > Invertebrates > Cnidaria > Coral ...
CTCCAAAAGGTCTACAATGCTGGTAGGCCAAAAGGTCTACAATGGGGGGACTGATGCCTTTAGACCTTTGGAAAGTCACCCCTGTAGGGTCACCTATTCTAGACCCTAAGTAGTTGAGGGTATGTTTTTCCTATGGTATTTCCTATGGTTTTCCCATGTTCCTATGGTTTTCCTATGGTTTTTCCTATGTTTTTTCCTATGGTTTTCCCATGTTCCTATGGTTTTCCTATGGTTTTTCCTATGGTTTTCATATGTTCCTATGGTTTTTCCTATGGTTCATCATGCCCCCAGCACAACCCGCTGCAATCCCTCTGGCATCTTGGGCCCTCAAACCGTGACCGCCACTGAACCCGTGCAGCCTTCGGGCCTCGGAAGCAGAGGAAGATGGTGATTTAACCAAGAAAAATGGGGATTTTTCATGGGATTTATAGCTGATTTTCATGATAGCTAAGTTGACTTTAATATAGTAAAGAAACTCTGACAACAGTTTTCTTTCACTGGCGAAGACCTCATTGAAGTGATATTTTTGTTGCATTAGTTACAGCAGTTATTTCATCCCATTTAGAAGGGTTGAGGGCCGTAGCTGTACCTTGGTTAATCAAGGTACAGGGAGGATGTAACTATACTTAACGGTGGTCAGCAAAACCAACAAAAATAACTACGGGCCCCACCCTGTACAAACAGTGGGATGGGACCATCTACAGGTACTTGTTCCCAAAAGAACACATCCAATTTTTGGGTAAAACATCAGCTAAACACTTCTGGTATATATATATATATATACCATCTAGTTATTTAACATAGCTATAGAAAAACCATGATAAACGGAGGTCTTAATGGGAACATCATCATCATCTGTAAATGGGCCATTTTCCATAGCTATGATAAATAACCAGAGGGTATATATAACGTATCTTGGACAATGATGAAATATGTGTATTTTTTTGAGACTGTTCTGAACCATGTGTTTTTTGCACCTTGCTGTACATATACGTATCTTGCAAAACATGGTATTTGTACAGTTATGGCCCTTTACCAGTTTTAAGTCAGTTATAACCTCTTTTAGGGAATTATAACCCCATTTATGTATAACCATATATAACCATTTTTAACTGGCAAAAGGGCCTTAACTGTAAGTATGTTTTTCTATACTATTGTATATTGGGTCCCTGTGCGTATGATGTCACAAATCTAGTGAAATTCCTTGATTGTATCAGTTTGAGAAATCCCTGTTGTTGTATAGTTTCGTTCAAGTACAACAGTAGTAAACCTAAACAAAACGCTAAAATCGTTGGTTCTATATGGCTTCACATGGTTTGTGGTAATACAATCGCGTACAATCTGGGACAATCGGACCATCGCTGACTTATACTGGAATCATCCAGGGAAATCCGCGGCAAGAGCAAAAGCAGAACGGCAATGCTCATAGAAACATGATACCTTCCGGTAAACTAACATAGCTATTGAAAATGGCCCAGTCGAAATAGTGGATTTACATGGATTTACCCATTAATAGCATGGTGGATCTTTCCCATCAGTTTCTTGTAAACGTTTACCAGGCCGGGTACCTTCTGGTAATCAGCCACATGGCAGTGGAAAATCATACCCTCTGGTAAACTAACATTTTGCTATTGAAAATGACCATTGATAGTGGATTTTCCCATTAAACATGGTGATTTTCTATAGTTTTTTGTTACGTTTACCAGAGGGTAAATCATCCATTTATCGATGATTGTCCCATTAAGATCTCCATTTTGATGCAGGCTTTTCAGGGTATCTTCAAACTTTGTTTGGTGGTTCGAGATCATTATCCCAAATCTGGAAGAAACAACCACACTCAGCAGTTCATCATTGGTTATATATGTCCATTAAAATATATAATCTATCCAATTCTATCCCACAAAAATCTGTTGATTCTGTTACATCACCATGAAAAATCCCATCGAATCCCAATCACCATCTTTGCTGGCTAAATCCCTCTTCACGGCCAATCAGCCAGATACCCTGCAAACAAAAATACTGATTCTTAGCTGGTGAATAAGTAGATAATCCCATACCAAACGACTATCCAAAGGATTAGTTACACTACCCATCTAAGATTGACCTAGATGATGTGGGAACCATAATGTCATACATCATCATCTATAAATCTATAAATGAAACATGTTCCTATGTTGGTTAAATCATGTCAAATCCGCCATGTTCCCTAGGAATCACCACAATTTTGCTGGGTAAAATACACCCGTCACCAGTTTTGGATCCTTAAATCCTCTGGTTGGTGGTTTCAACCACTGTGAAAAATATGAGTTCGTCAATTGGAAGGATTATCCCATATATGAAATGGAAAATAAATCAGCCATGTTCCAAACCACCAACCAGAATAGAATATCGTGGTAATTTAACATAGCTATTGAACATGACCATTTATAGTGGATTTACCCATTGAAAATGGTGATTTTCCATAGTTTTTCTATGTTTACCAGAGGGTAAATCTCGATTTTCCTGTGGTTTTCCTATGGTTTTCCCATTTTCCTATGGTTTTCCTATGGTTTGTCCTCCTATGGTGATTTTCCATAATTTTTTGTATGTTGACCAACAGGTAATCCCTATTTTGTCAGAGATCAAATCCAGACCGATGCCATCCGATGAGGCTTTGACACACAGCTGGCAGAGGCTTTCAGGACGCCAGCGGTGCATCTTGGTAGCGACGTCGGTAGCGGAGCACGTCAAATGTTGAAATTTAAATGGGATTTACCCTATTGGTAAATGGTCCGTTTATAGATTTATAGATCATTTATAGATGATTTATGTTAATTTGGATTTGCCATCTGGTTATTTGACGTAGCGAACTGGAAAATCATCATTTGTAATAGGTAAATCATTATAAATCACCTATAAATCGGCCATCTATACCATGGATATATGTTAAATAACCAGAGGGTAAATGGGATTTACCCTATCCCATGTGCTCCATGTATGGAATATTTACCTACATGACTGGGCCATTTTTGGGGTAAATGTAGGTCAATATTCCATACATGAAGCATTTGGGTATATTGGTAAATGGTCCGTTTATAGATTTATAGATCATTTGGATGTGGGTCAAAATGGAAGACCTAGGGGACCACAGATGTGAATGTCTGGTTTAGTATTAACCATCCATAATTTTGGGGTACCTAATTTTGACCCATACCCATTTATGGGTGATTGATGATAATTTGGATTTAAATGCGATTTACACTGATCATGATGGGATTTCATGGGAACCTTATAATGGAGTTGATTAGCAACCAAATGGTGATTTCATCCGCAAACAAATGGATTTTTTATGGGATGTAATGGGAAACAATTTCTAAACATGGTGAGCAAACCAACTGAAATCTCTGAAATTGGGGATTCAAGCTAATAAAATAAATGATTCAAGCCGGTAAGAGGATTGTTTCAACATGTTTCAACACAAAATAAGGACTGTCCAGGAGTCACACTGGCTGCAGTTCAACCAGTTGGAGTTGGAGGAATTTGGAACTTCGGCTCAGATCCGATCGAGTCAGTCAGGCGGTTTTGTTTGTTTTTTTTTGCACTGGGCATGGCCCAAAAAATCATCAGTGATCATGATATATGATAATTTTGGATAATGATAATGATATATGATGATATACTTTAAGAATGTTCCATCATTGGATAATTTTCTAATTTTACCACCATTTTTTGATCATTTGGGAGTGTTTAACCCATCTTCCCCTATCACAAAAGGACGGCACTTTGTGTGACTCTGGATCATTGTTGCCCAAAAAAACACATGTGAACAAAAATCAAACTGAGACTGACTTGTGTCTATGACACTCCAAACCCGCAGCGATCATTGAAATGGACCCAGCACATATATAGGTCATTCTGTGGGGCGAAGCTGCTAAGGCTGCTAAGGGCATCAACTTCCAGGGTGCAAATGGAATGGACTACCTGGAATTATGCCACCTCCTGTCCGTTTTCATGTTTCCTTTTTGAGCATATGGTCTATGAAAATCATGGGTCATTAAATGTCCCCATTGAACATCACCCAACCATTAGGTATATGGTCTATAATGGCTACTATAAGGTGATGTCCAATATTCCCAAAATGGGACAGTTACCAACCCCTGAAAATGATTCATGTGGATTAAATCTGGCAATATGATGCAATTTTAAGGGATATATATGCAGCAAAAACCCGAAACAACTTCTCATTCTGTCCACAAGAAACAAACATGTCTTTGGGGATATTTTTACGTCACCGCATCATCTCCATGGTTGGCTTTCCTAAGGGTAGCCCCAAATCATCCTAAATGAATTGGACTATAAAACCAGATTGAAACGCATCATGAATTAGTCATAGTACCCTCTGGTAAACTAACATAACTATGGAAAATCACCATTTTTAATGGGAAAACTCACTATTTCTATGGCCATTTTCAATAGCTATTTTGACATAACCAGGGGGTATGCTGGCTGGTGGATTTCCAGTCTATGATTTTGGTTAAAATCCATTACCCCGTTCATATGAAAAGCGTGATCACATGGTACGGGGAGGCACCAGGGATCTCACTGGTGGTTTCAACCTACCCCTCTGAAAAAGTGATGGAGTTCGTCAGTTGGGATTATTATTCCCAATATATGGAGAAAAACATGTTCCAAACCACCAATCAGTATACTATTACATGGATTATTCCCAACTGAATGGAAAGTCATAATACATTCATGTTCCAGTCACCACCAACCATCATCATCCCATTAATCCATGCTATCCTCCGAAAAATCCCATTGAACAGATAGATATCATATATAGTTTAATAATAAAAATAGATATCATATATGGTTAAAAATTACGGTAGTTATATTATCTATCTGTTCATATCTATTGTAGATAGTTACTATAGTTGGTTTATAATCCCCATCACAGCTACAGGTTGGGGCTTACGTGACCATTGAGCGGGGCTCTTTGGTCGTTGGAGTCGTGTCGAACGTTGGGGTGGGATGAAATCCGCATTACCACGGTCCGACGCAGACATTGGCTGTTCCTTGAAATGGGGGTCCCAAAACCACTGGTAAAGATATTACAAACAACTTCACTTGGGACTCGCCATTTTGTAGCTGCGCCATCCTTAGTGAAACTAGTTAAATCATTCTAAAAACTCATCAGTCATCATGACATATCATGACCGTTCATTGTACCCTCTGGTAAACTAACATAGCTATGGAAAATCACCATTTTCAATGGGAAAATCCACTATTTCTATGGTCATTTTCAATAGCTATTTTGACATAACCAAATCCCATTTCATACTGCACCACCAACAGGATGGCTGAAACCTTAATAATAATGGGATGTTTACCATTAACTGGTGATTCGGATTTCGCTGGCCCATCCACAGTATTCTCATTCTTGGCTTTGTATCAATGGATTGGTTGAAGGGAAAATCTACAGATTCTGTGATTGTCATGTTTCATATCCTCTATGGGCCCAGTGTTGCCGAAATGCCCCTAACATATGGCTGGTGCCCCACAGTTTGAAAATCTTTGGTTAACAAACGTCCAAGAAATCCGGTTTATGGTAGATATATCAGTTCATGAGTTAACCCTTAACTAATTATAGATCTATCTATTTATAACTATAGACGAATTCATGTGAATTCCATGGTTTATTGTAGATGAAGATGTATCGAACTACCATCTGGTAAACTAACATCACTGTGGAAAAAAAAACACACAATTTTTCATGGGTAAATCAACTATAAATGGGCCATTTTCAATAGCAAACTGTTAGTTTACCAGAGGGTAGTTAGGATTATAAACCAAGCAACATCACAACCTGGGATACCACCCTATATCCCTCACCTCAATGCCTCCTCCGACAACCCGTTCTTTCGGAGACCCGGACGACAAGGTGATGGTGCCGCTGTGGCCAGCATCAATGGTGCTACAGGACCTGAAGCAGAGATATGACCCACGAGTACAGCCAACAACTACTGGTTGGTGGTATACCTACCCCTCTGAAAAATATGAAAGTCAGTTGGGGTGATTATTCCCAACATATGGAAATTATTGGAAAATCATAAAAGCCATGTTCCAAACCACCAACCAGTTTTTTTGTTGAGAACATGATTACAGTAACCGATTCACCTGTAGATTTGATGCTTTTCGACGAACTTTACAGACACAAAAAACGGAAACTGCTGAAGTTTGCACCCCCCCCTTCAAGGTCAAACCTTTTCTGCAGTCTGGTAGATCAAAAGCCACGCGAAGGCACAACATAACAAGGTACTTCGGCTGTGAAAAATGGTGGGCAAAGTACCCTGCCATATACCAGCATCAAATCCGTATGGCGCACAGCCACATTGTTGCACCAAAAATTATGGGTAAATATGGCTTAATCATCGTTGTTTCCCTGTAACTCTGATAGATGGCCCAAAAAAACTGCCCTTCAAAGGTTTATACAGATGATATAACCAATCTAACTCTAACTTCTAACCCATCTTCAAAGCTATCTTCACCAAGGTTTACCTAGGTTTTTCTGAGGTTTACCTCGTTGGTTTCTGGATGTTTTGGTCTTTGATCCCAGGACATTTGCCAGGAGACACAGTGGCTGTCCCGCCATGCTCCAAGTCAGCCTCACAAACGTGGAATTTGGCACCCCCAAATGGCTGCAGTTACGGCCGTTTACCACATGTAAGTGATTATAGATGGTTGACAATTAGTATATGGTATATAATATACAAATATATGGTATTGCATAATTAGTATATGCATAATTGTTAGCACAATACCATATGGTACATAAATGGGTTTATAACTGACTTATAACTGGTAAAGGGCCACAACTGTGGTAATTACGAATGTTCATCCCTCCCCTAAAAGGGAAAGTAATGCAGGTAGGACCCCAAATAGGAATCGCTAAGTCTGTTTCCAACTCCAATATCTGCGGTTTATGGTAAATATATCTACAGTGAATGGGGGGTTATTAAACCTTCGGGCACCCCTTATAGGTATTTATCCATAGCCTTCAGGATTATTGAAGATATGTCAAGGTATGTTACAAACGAACTGACATATCCAGACTTGCAATGACGGACCCTGGGAACTTAACCGCCCCCAAACAAAAAACCGTGGCCGGGAAGTAATCCCAGCCAGGAACACTGGGTCATGAAACCAGACCAAAAAATCCAAATCAGGCGATTCAATTAATATTAATTAATCTTACATCAAGCTGTCCTTTAACTGGTTGGTGGTTTCAACCCTCTGAAAAATATGAAAATCAGTTGGGAATATTATTCCCAATCTATGGAAATTCATAAAAGCCATGTTCCAAACCACCCACCAGTTTTCATCACTTCTCTATTCATATTGATGTCCTTTGTCCTTCTGTTTTTTTTTCGCTGTTGTTGTTGTTTTTTTTGTTTTCCTGGTGATGGTTTAATCCACCGGTTCTGACAAAAAAAGGGGGCGATTCATCTGGTGGATTACCACCAGAAGGGGGACAATCTACCAATATTCAAGGCACCAAACAAACAAAAAAACAATTTCATGAAATTCATGAAAATCATCCTAATTGACAAAAAAAAACATGTGGTAAATCGCAATGTTCTAACTTTGCGCATGGCCAATCTTAGATGCACTGCCAAAAAAATGGGAAAAACACTTAGCTGGTGGCTGGTGAGTAAGTAGATAATCCCATACCAAAAGACTATTTTGGATTAGTTTCTACATTTTTCAACCCATCCAAAAAATTGAGTTGAAATCCCATTCATCCCCATTTTCTAAATCCCATCATTCATCCCTATTGTATCCTATTGTTGGCATTAAGTCCCTACCCATCTAAGATTAACCTGTTGAAATCATCATAGCCCCATATTCAAAATCCCATTAAAATCATTAGAAGGTGGTGCCCCAGTTCGGAATCGCTAACTTGGTGCAAATAAGTCCAATATCTGTTGGGTTGATTAGGGTTATATCGAACTAGTATTCATGGGGATTATAAACCAACGTTCACATCACGTTCGGGGGTACCACCTTGTATGATTCCCTAATTTAAATAACCAGGGGGTAAATATCTTTGAGACTACTAAATGATTCCCATGAAATTAAAATATCCCATTAAAATCCCTATGATTCCCTATTGTTGATGGTTAAGTCCCCATACTTTGCGGGCTTCCTTTACGTTAAACACGTTAAACATCGGCGCCATTGAGTCCGACGCTCCGAGCCTCCAAATAGGCGATGCCTTCAGTCTGTCCCACTGTCACCTTGATCGCCGTGGCAGCCGTTTGGAGTGGTCCGGGAGGTGCCCGTTTGTTATTTAACCAACAACAATGGTGATATTCAATGGATTGGATTAGGGGGAAATTTACAGGAAAGCTTGGTTTCCTGTAGATTTTCCCTTAAACCAATCCAGTGAGATATATTGGTGATATATTGGTGATATACTGGTGATATATGGTGATATATGGTGGTATATGGTTTAGCTAGCTAAGTTGGCTTTGAACTTCAATTTCACTTGGCTCAAGTTGGATTGGTTGGCTAGGCTTTGAACTTCAAGAACTATATGGTTTACGGATTTTTGCAAATCCACTTAGATTGGGTTATATAAAGCAACTTACAACTGGGGAAGCACCACCTTGTAGGCAAAAAGGGGAGACCATATGGGACCATGTTGGTTGCGGATCAGCTGACTAGATGAATATCATCAACCAACAAACATACCTTGAGGGTCACCACTTGGTATGGTACTTGTGGCTATTGAATGCTATTGACCCATCCAATCTGAGACTTCCCACTGTAGCGCCAAAGTCCTTGGAGCAACCTGCCTGTGGCGACAGTTTCACAAAATGTTTGAGATAGTTCATAGTTCTATTATAGTCTATAGCAACCTATATATATATATATATACATGTATATTTTTTTTAGTGCTATATATTATATGTCCTAGATCCAAAATAAAAGCTTAGTCGGCTATTATATATATATATATGTATGTATACATGTATATATGTAAATAAATAAATATCACAATTTGGATCCTAGCCGCTCTAAGTTCTGGGACGTTCGCCATATCAGGACTGGGATCTTAACAAAAATATCTTCAACAGAAATGGCATGCTGGCAGTCGGTGAGACTTCAATGGTTTAAGCATGTTTAAGCCGAACACCAGACATCAAGCACCAAAAAAGAAACACCCGCAATTGTGGGAGGTGGAAGGAATCTTACCACAACAAATGGGACTTTGGCACATCAAACCTGATTTGATCCATCCAAAGTAAAGTGGAATCTTGGTTGAGGAAACGTGAATCTTGCCAACAAAAGTGAATTTTGGACGATATAGCTTGGACTCGGCTCAAAGCTGACCTTCAATAGTTGGCATTATTTCATTTTAGCATATCAAATATGTACACAAACGGTACTTGATACTGGTTCACAAACAAAAAACGACACTTCAATCCTCAAACAATAAAACTTTAGCCACGGACCATGTGGATATATGTCCTCAAAGTACCCTCTGGTAAACTAACATTTTGCTATTGAACATTGCCCATTTATAGTTGATTTACCCATAAAAAATGGTGATTTTCCATAGTTATGTTAGTTTACCAGAGGGTAAAACTTAAGCAACAAAATGGAATATGTCATCAGGAATGTGGAACTTTTCAGTATTAGTATTTGATACAAGGACACACACATACTACAACTGCCTTGAGGTTTGCACACTTTGGTCATGAACAATCAATGTTTTTTTCACATGGCAAGGACTTAAGTAATTACCCCTCAGTAAATTAAGATAGATCCTGCCAGTCATCGGGGTTGGAAGATTAGTTTCCACTAAAACAATGTGATTTTCAGGGTCAACAAGTTAATTTACCAGAGAGTAACATCTGGATCCAAAGATCCGGGTTCCGCCAAATCTATACATGCCAATCGTATGACGTCTTCATCAAGGGAACCACGGATGTAAACTCATGATGAAATCAGCATTTTTTGGATGGCCAAATGGGGTTGAAAAATCCCCATTTACCTTTCAGATTCTCAAGGATATCAAATACCCCGAAACTCCAGTTTAGTATTGGATCTATGATGATCTGTGCATGAAATGGGGTGCCCTATTTGAGGGGGTATTCAATCTTCTATTGGCTAGAGATCGCATTTCAGGACACTTAAACTCTGTAAACAAAAAACCTTTGGGATGATTAAACCAATTACCCTCTGGTAAATTAACATAGACCCTGGCAGTTGTCGGGGTTGGAAGATTAGTTTTTATTAAAACTCAGCTATTTTTAGGGTCAACAACTTAGTTTACCAGAGGGTAAACCACCATTTTTCCTATGGTTTCCTATGGTTTTCCAATTTTCCTATGGTTTTCCTATGGTTTTGCCATTTTCATATGGTTTTTCCTATGGTAAACCCAATGAAAAACCACCATTTTTCATAGGATTCAACCAGTTGAACCCCCCATCGTGGGACCTCGGCGGACACTTCGGCAGCAGCAGAGGAGGCAGCTGTGGCGGTGACGTCGATGATCTACGGCCGGATTCGCCAAGCTGGCGAATGAGAATACTTCAATGTGAGGCACCCAAGATACCTAAGTTGGTTTATAACTCCAATAACTATGGTTTATGGTACGCAAATAACTATAGAAATAACTATGAATATTTTTTGGGGGATATAGATACTAGGATTTAAAATACTCAAACTAAAACTATAATATTGTAATACTACAATGTGAGGTCCCCGTTTGATATCTAAGTTGGTGCAAATAACTCCAATTTCACTATGGTTTATGGTACGCAAATAACGAACTAGTTACTGGGGCGAATCTAGACCAACTTATAACTGGGGAGCCTCACATTGTATGGAATTTCTGAATAAATACTATCTGCATATATGATCAAATATTGTTATGAATAATAAGAGGAATAATTTATTTGTCATAATATCATTCAAGTATCAATGGAACTATGAATAAATACTCTAGACATTGTTGATATCATATTCAGGAAATCTCTGATAATTATTCTACGCATTCGCCGATCATGATTACCCTAGAAATGAATCATTCACGTATCAGTGGAATTCAATTATTGATATTCCAGAGTATTGATATTGGTGAACCTTAAATATTCAATATGTTGAACATCAAAATACTAAGAATGATTATGCAACACGGGATTTAAGAATACCCTCAAATGTTGGATTTGATAATATTAACCTTTAATCATATTATTCAATAACTGTTCAGCAACCTGAAATACCGATTCAATGATAATAACAGTAATAAAAAAATGGAACACATGGATACACCTAGATGACAATGTCAATAGGAAACTGATGATAACCCATCAAAATTCCGTGGCACTCTATGTTCAGACGAACATATATTACCCTTGGGGGTGCCGGCCAGAGTTTATTTTTATGGGTCTAAATATGTATGGGATTCATGATTGTGGCAAATAAAAATAAACTGTGGCAAATTGGGTCTTACTTTTATGGATCTAAGTATGTATGGGACAAAAAACTATAAATGGCAAATAACTATCATAACTACCATAAATTGGGATAGGGCCTTCTATAAAACGGTGGCAACAAGGTCACCTGACACCATCAAGTTGTCTTGGCCCAGAACAATGCACTGGCAAATACTGGCCATGTGTTGCAGGTTCACCTGCTTGGGTGAAATCTAGATTTGGATAGATTTGTGCATAGATCAAAATTGGGTCAAAAAAAGTGGTGAAAACATCAAAAACAACCAACATGGCAATGTTCTCTGATGAAAATCAACTGAAATCAACCACTTTGACCAGTTCCAAGGTGGTGCCCCAGTAAAAAAAATTGTTTTAAAAAAATCCGTTAACTATAGATATATGTCCTATAAACCCTAGTCAACCAAGTTATGTGCGTCAATTTGGCTAACTATGGAGCACCAACCTTGTACGAAACGCTCCCACAAAGCCCGGCGGTCTCGGTCCCCTCGGCTCCTGCACTTCCGCCGTCTCGGCTTCGGAAGGAACATCTTCCACCGCCGACTGCGGAGCGGTTTCGTTGGGCGAAGCAATGGGGAGTTCAGCCTGAAAAATGGATAGAAATGGAGGTTTAAACCAATGAATGATGGATTTAGACCTGAAAAATGGGTGGTTTTTTAAAAGTTTAAACCAATGAATGATGGATTTGATGGATCTCCTGAGAGATTTCACCAATGGATGAAAGGGAACATATCTACAGCATCTATTAAAAATAAAGGGGCGGTCCTCTAAATGGTTCCCATCCAATTGTAGGAAGTGATGATTTCACGTAAAGAACCAATGGGTATAACTAGTCTGGTTCACCAAGGTCATTATCAATGGGTTAGTTCACTCCAGTTACCAGTAGTACCGCACAAGGCGGTGATGGGAGTTTCGAGGGGTTGGTTGTTGTGAATCACGGATGGCAGAGCGAATCCACTGATGGACCGAAAGGTGGTTGGAGCTGTGTTTTTTGGAGTGGTTGCAGTGGTTGCAGTGGTCACCTCACCACAACTGCTGGATGTAGTGTGGTGTAGTGCAATTGTGGTTGTAGTTGTCATTGTAGTGTAGTGTAGTGGAGTTGTAATTGTAATGTAATGTGATTAGTGTAGTGTAGTTGTAGTTGCAAATACCAAAGCTCTTTCATCCGTTTTGAAACTCTGAAGCATTACTTTTTTTTTAGTTTCTAACCACAAAATGCTGTTGCACCTAATATCTGTATCAACCTTAATGAGCAAAATGAACGACTGCACACGTGCTCACATCCACTTTTGGCCGCATAGCACAATCTGGCTCCTATTCGCACATGTGTTGTGTCAACACAAAAAAAGTGCAATCAAATTGACTTGTTCCACAATATTGCGTTCCGACACTGAAACATAAGCTAGTCAAGAAATGAACCAAGCTATCTCGCGCCAGAAAAAATAAAACCCTACATTCCTGCACAAACTCATTCGCTGGGGAATGCCAACGTGAAGCTGGTAAAAAAAACAATATCAGAGACACTGCAGAGCAATAAATCTTCCGTGTCACGGCTGCTCTCACACAGACGAATTTTCTGGACAACGAGTTGACGACTCAAAAAGCCTCCGCCGAGACAGAATCAGATTCAGCTCATTCTGTTGGGAAATCAAAGTTGACCTCATGGCATCCAACTTGCCCAGAACCGAATGCAGCTCTGTTTCAAGTTCTGTCTCTGTCGTCGTAGAACACGAAGTTGATCCCGACTCAAAGCAACATTGTCACCAGTTGTGTTCCGTACACGTTCGATTCCAATGGCAGCAGGCTGCCCCCAAGGATATCTCCATACCTCTCTCCCCACTTCCCATTGGGATGAACTAGCCCACTAAGTCGGATTATCTTCCACGTTACAAGCCAGCAAACCAGGATTTACTGATCAAAATTGCGAGAAGCAAACCTTAATAAACAGGAACCCTTCTCTTGAAATTGCTCGAAAATCCCATTAAACTACAAATGATGCATCCACCGTAAATCCGATCAATAACAATAGCCTACTTACAAACCAACTTATTATCATAAACCCTCTATGAATCCATCTGAATCCGAATTTTTCTTGGTGATATCAGCATCTTTTGTGGCTCTAAATCGGTCGAATCCCGCTTAATCCTAATCTTCTAATAAAATCCAATTCTGTCCTGCTTAAGTTACAATGGTATACCTTGATTAAACTTGATTAAACCCAATGAAATCCCAATCCATCCTGGTAGAATGCCAGTTTCTGTTGGTGAAATCCGATTGAACCACCTTTCTCCTCGCTAATCTCGTGTTTTCTTGGTGAACTCATCTGTTTTTTTCATTGCTTTGGGGAGTCCTTCTGTTCCATCCACCGTTTTTTTTCCAAGGACCAAACTTCATCCGGCGCGGCAGGGACTTCCATGTCACTCACCACCACCTGTCGTGTGACATGGCACATGGTTTGTGGCCATCCATACCATGGGAACCCAAAACATAATCCGGTTGGTGGTATACCTACCCCCTTGAAAAATACGAAAGTCAGTTGGAATTGTTATTCCCAACTGAATGGACAAAAAAGAAGTTCCAAACCACCAGCCAGTAATGGGGTATCTCCAAATGAACATGGAACAAATGGATATATCTGGGTAAATTATAATATTTCACTAACCTGAATTAAGGCCATTTGGGGACGATTTCCCTTACTAACCATTATTCCAGTGAGGTCGCAGTGAGGTCGTGATCAAATCTACCCAGATATATGATGATATATGACCATCCCCCGTGGGTATACAATGCAACTTTTGACTCGACTCTCGCACGAACTCAGAGGTCCATAATGACAGAGCCCCGGACTCTGGTGGGGTCAGTGCATCTGAAACTACGGTGGATAGTGTGAAGGCCAGGACATGACCAAAACCAACAGTCGGAGCGCCCCAAGAGTTGGTATACTAAAGGATCCTGCATCATGTATATATATATAATATTGTTGTTTTTTGCGTCGCCAGATTTAATCCTTAGAGAGCAATAAAACAGGACAAGAAGGGTGGGGAATCGCAAGGCGTGACCTTTGACCACGGCAAATATGGCTTGATGGAGGCTAAAAACTCTTGAAACTCGCCAAACCTTAGCCTTTCATGTCCAGTTTGGGATAGCTTCAGTGGCGCCCCCATGATGGCTCAGTTGCTTTAGATTGCTTTAGTTCAGTAAAGCGTTGAGCTTGTGCATCATAACCATAATTACAGATGGGATTTTGCACCAACATGTATGTAGGGGTACCGCTTTGAAATGCCTTGATTGTTGGTGCGGCATTTTTTTTTTGGAGTACCATTAGCCTTTCATAACGCCAGAACCAGGACTTTCCACTAGCCACAAACTAACCATCCCCAATGCCATTCATCACAAACCCCGGGTTTGTGTGTCAAACCCCACGACGTCACTGGTTACAAAAACATGTTTTGAGGATTGAAATTCCCTTTTGTTTTTTCAGCCCATTCTTTCTATGATTTATGTAGGTCAACGTTACTGTTGAAAGGACTAAATCCGCCATTTGCTCGTAAAATCCAACCTTTTTTTTGGTTTAGATCCATATATCTACCACAATCTAAATGGTATAGATAGTGGTTAATGATGAATATGGTGGTATAAATACCACTACATCTGGAACTCCCAACTTCATCTCGGCTTCCAGACATCTCCGCCAGCAGCTTGCGCCAGCTCGCTCCCCGTGGACAAGGTCTGCAGGGTGTTGGAGACCTGGCCGCTTCCAGCTGAAACCATAGGAAAACCATGGGAAAACTTGGGAAAACCTAGGGAAACCGTGGGAAAAATACAGATCACATGACAAAAACCATGGGAAACCATGGCAAAATATGGAAAATATTGAACATATAGGAAAAACATGGGAGAATCTTGGAACAATATATGGGACATAGGGCAACATGGAAATTTCCTAAGCCATAGGGGTACCCCCAAATCATCCATTTTTATCCCCGATTTCAGGAAACCTCTACTGTATATGGGAAAATGGTGATAATTTCACCTGGCCCAAAATCATGATGGTTTCCATGTTTAATACAAAGAACAATACATTGAAGTAGCCATCCTTTTTGTTTTGCCCAGTGAAAACGGTGCAAAACCAGGAAAAATAACATGTAAACCATGTAAAAACACCTGGTCACTTGTTAGTTGAACAGTTTGACGAATTTTTATTTCCATCGCCAACCTTAGATACCCTGCAAAAAAAATAGCTGGTTAGTAGATAATCCCATTTGCATACCAAAAGACTAAAGGATTAGTTTCTACCCATCTGAGATTGACCTAGTTACCTCGTTGTTAGTTGAACAGTTTCTTGAAACTATATCTTTTGTGTTGAACAGTTTCTTGAAACTATAATAGTTTCTTGCCCTAGTTTCTTGAATACCGTAACATGCCAGTGGTAAATTACCCGATTTTTTCCAAGGTCATCCCCAGAAGGAAAAACACAAACTCCATCTATACATGGCCCAACAAATGTCATCTGATGGTGATAAAACCACCTATAAATGATAAAAAAGATCCCCATGAAATCACCTATCAATCTGGCTGTAAACCATAATTTATCAACTATATCCTCATACATCCTCATATTTCATGGCCAATCTTAGATATCCTGCAAAAATTGAACGATTCTTAGCTGGTGAGTAGATAATCCCGTACCAAAAACCTATTTTGGATTAGTGAAACTACCTACCCATCATTCAGATTGATCTAAGTAATGTGATCAACGCATCTGCCGTAGCACCATGACATCCATATCTCTGTGTATGTCCTAGTCTTGTATCAGGGCCATTTGGTGGTCATTGATGTTTCAATGTATGACTAGTTTTTTGGAAAACATATTGCCATAAATGACCATGAGTATCAATGATAGAATCATAACCATTATCAATAATTCACTGGTTACCATTTTGAAAAAAACAATGATTACAATTATCAGAAAAATAAACCACAAATATTGGAGTTATAAACTTACTGTACCAACTTAGCTATCCCAGGGGCCCCACATTGTAACAATTTTGCCGATCTGTGGCACAAGGTGGTGCTCCCGCAGTTATTAATACCTTTATAACACCCAATCACTATAGAATACTATAGAAATATGATATATCTATTCATTAGAATAGTATAGGATACTATATATATATGGGTAAATTATAATATTTCACTACCCTGAATTAAGGCAATTTTGGGATGATTCCCCTTACTAACTATGATTTCCAGGGCTCGGTCGCAGCGAGGTCGTGATCAAATTTACCCAGATATATAATAAAATCATAGTATAGAATACGATAGAATTCTAAAGAGATATATGAGATATCTACCATCCTCACCATCACCACACCTCGCCCAACTCGGAGGCTTGTGCGTTCAGGGCGTCTGAGCCTGTGCGTTGGAATAGAAAAGGACCCCGGAAAGGAGAAGTGGTGCATTTAACCACCAAAAATGGTCGTTGAACTAGGAACATGTGGATTTTCTGGGATCGATGGAAAGGTGATTTTTGAAACGACACTTACCAGTAAGTGATATCACCAAGAAAATGTGGGAATTAGATGGATTTAGAGATGATGTTCGATCGGGAAATTGATAGACACATGATAGGATAGCTAAGTTGGTAGCAAAATCTTGGTTTACAGCTGGGTTTACGTTTTTCCTAACTGCGGCGGGACACTTTGTATGTGTGAACCTGCTTAAAGGAAAACATACTTATCTACTTATATATATATCACGGCTTTGTTTAGGGTATATCTATATGTATGTACATGTGGCTTATATTTGCTTTGTATGACGTGCACATATGTAAATATATCTATATATATCAAATATATTATTTAGACATCACAATGCGGAGAGCCCTATCTTTAAGCTGCTCTGTTTGCAGCCATTCAACTGTAAATGAGTCCACAATAAACGAAATACCGGTAGAGTAGTTATACACCTTTTGCTGATTATAAATGCTTGAAACCACCAACAAACCAAAAGAACAACCATAAAATCCCAGCACATTCCCATTGTCAATTAAGGTTTTACCTCAATATATTCCCATTAATTAGTCTTAGTTTTCCCACTATAAAGTGCTATTAACCACGGTGGCAATACCACTACGAAAATAATAGTGTTTTACCCACTGAAAAGTTAAGCTAATAAGTGCTATATCAACTGCTCACTTACCCACTGGGATTCAGTACGGTTTCAATATGAATATTTAGTTCCTTCGTTATTCCACCCCCAAAAAAAAAATCTTGCTTAAATCAATAAAGTATTCCCGTTAATATTCATTATTCCTACCACCAATTTTCTGGGATTACCCAGTAAAATGAAAGTTATTGCTACTATAGGATGGGCAAAAAAATGGAATAGCTATAAATATCTATGAATGATGACTGCCATTTTATTCACTTAATCATTGGTAGCTATACCATGAATAGATATTAATGGATATTTGTACCATTTAGGACTGCTACCATATAACTTTGAAATATGAATCAGTGTTCTCAAATCAATAGAAGATGTCAGTACGGTTAAAGCACTGACAAGTCTGCAGCGGCCGGTTCAGAAACCGTAGTCACCGTACTTGGTGGTTCATCCCACTTAGTAAGTAGGTTATACACCTCAGTTGTAAGTGGATTAACCGTACTTATCCCATTTATAACCAAGGTTATAACCTACTTACTAAGTGGGATGAACCACCAAGCATGGCCATGGCGTCATTTCTGCGAGCGTCGCCAGATCAACTTGTCGCGTCCTCCGCTTCCACCGGGGTGAAGTCAGCGACAGGGCCACCAAGTCCTCTGCATTCAAAATGAACCCACTATTATATATTAACCATTTAAATGGTTCTAATGGTTCTAATGGTTATAATGGTTATAATGGTAATAATATACTATATATAAATGGTTAAAATGGTCAATATCTTATATATTGAAGGTATGGTATATTAACCCACTATTATATATATATGAACCATTATAACCCATTATTATCCACTATTTAGCCCGGCAGTGCTGCTCCAAAATGAATCCTCCGCCGTCACCTCAGTTGAAAGCTGCAAAAACTCCTCCGGAAGGTCCTCAAGGTCCACATGTACCACGACATGGTCTGCATCGGCAGTGGACGAAGCAGCACGGACATCCGAAGAGGACATGGCAGAAAACGTGAGGGGTAAAAGAAGGCGAAAAGGTTTATTTTCTCACAATCAGATATCCAAGCTTAAGCCAAAATGGCAGTGCCATTTTGGCCATGTGATGTTGACAACACGTTTGCTTGCTTTGCGCAAGCTCCAAGCAAGAGTCCAATTACTCCATTATTTAAAATATACTTATTCCATTAAATGGTATTAATCATCAATATCTATACTTTAGGATTGCTATTATATTAGCCCAGAAATGGTTTTATTATTCTACTTAATAGCTATTAATACTATTTACTATTAAGGTAAAATAGGATGGGCTAAGTATGCTATGAATATGTGTGCCAACTAATCCTATTGTATACTATTAGCTATAGTTGTAAGTGCCATTCATGGTTATTGGAGTTATTTGCACCAACTTAGCTGTCGTTTTGGGGCCCCACATTGTAGGATTGTAGGATTGCTATAGAATAGTTAATGGTACCTACATATATGCCTATACCAGAGTCAATGGTATGAATGACATATCTAATAGTTATATTATAGAACATGGCTATTAACTAAAATGGCTATTTATAGCTAGCCATAATATGTACATATACCTGGATCTTCAAACGCCTAATATATTTTGACCCTTTTGGTTGGTAGTATGAATTTCAATATATATATATATAGTTATCCAATCAGATATCCATTTTGGCTATTTAATAGCTATTCACAATTTTATATAGCTATACATATATATCTGTATATATATATGTATATATATTAATATATTAACTGGAATATCCATAATATTCATAACATATATATATATTACTATATATTAGTTATTCCCAGTTCTTGCTTCGCTCATTGCTAACCGGCCCGGCACGGATCTCCGAAGGTACCACCTGAACTTGCGGAGTCACCTCCTGTGGCCGCAGCTGCCTGAGGAAAGTTGCGTTTCTTCGCGAAAAGAATGGTGGAAAGTTCGGTGAACCTAGGATTTATGGCAGGTTTATGTGACTTTTATACTTGATTTATGGATTTTAATTGACTTCTGTAGCTTTCTATCATTGATTTACTGTTTATTAACTAAGTTAACTAGGCCAACTGTTGGGTTGTTTGTTGCATATGGCTATACTCAGATTATAAGCCGACTCATCACTGGGAAGCACCAGGTTTTTTCTCATTTGAAGGTTGCCCCCAAAACCCTGGATACGTTTCGGGGGACATGCTTGAGGATAGAGGTCAAATTACATTTCTGGTTGGTGGCTTCAACCCCTCTGAAAAGTATTGGTCAGCTGGGATTATTATTCCCAATATATATGGAAAAAATAAATGTTCCAAACCACCAAGCAGATTTTTATTTTTTCTCCTCTGGTTAATGATTTTCTCGGGGAAGATCACCACCTTTAATGACCTGTCGGCCGTGGGCTACACCTCTTCGGCGGTCAAGACCGTGATCCACTGCCCAATTGTGGTAGGAGTTAAAAATGTGGTATGATAATGCAAAGCAGTTGGATGTTGTGAAGCCCGGCAGGCTGCACAGGATGATCTACACTCCTAAGTGGCGGCTGCCAACCAGCAGGCGGATACCATTGGAACTGTGGTTTCGAAAATGCTTTCCACTTTTGGGTTTCTTCCTTGCCTGCATCCTTGCAGTTCTTGCGGGCCGTTGGCATCTTCTCTACCAAGACTGTGTGCCTGTGACCTCTATGTAGTGCGCATTCAAAGTGTGCGCAGACCACAATGACGCGATGGTTCTTTGGGAACCTTTGCAACTGCGGCAACAGTCGGAGGTGGATGATCCGGTTCCTTGGGGACCTTTGCAACAGGGGCCGCAGGCCCTCTTGTGCTATCGTTGAATTACGCATCAGTTGGAACAACCTGGATTTGTTATAGGAAAATGAGGTTCTAATCCTGATAATTAATGGATAAATCACCAGATTTCATGGCCATGGTTCCAAAATAGGGTTCCAATAGGTCTTTCTTTTGAGCCACTCCTGGAGAAAAACAGTAATACACCCATAGTAGCTGTTTTAATCACCACGTTTAGGCAATGTTAGAGGCAAATCTCCACCATCATGTGGGAGGGTGACCGAGGGTTCCCCAAACAAATAATCGCAAACAACCAGTTGAAAGTTTCCATTTGTTCATTTGCAGATTCCCTATCTTACTATTATATCTTGGTGTGGCGGACCCAGCAAAGGGGGTCTCACCTTCTAGTGCAAAGTTGATGAAATTCACAAAAGCATCATCTGGTTGGTGGTTTCAACCCCCTGAAAAATATTCGTCAGTTGGGATGATTGTTCCCAATATATGGAAAAATGTTTCACACCACCAATCAGTCATAGTCTTAATCAGAATCTGGTTGGTGGTTTCAGCCCCGCTGGAACATGTTCGCGTCAGTTGAGTCTGTCATAATTATCATGCCAACCATGATTGAGCGTAACATATATTGCCAGATTACAAGGTGCGGGCCCCTAGATAGCAAAGTTAACTTGTAACTTAGTCAAGTAAGGTTTGTGAGGGGATATAGCGATAGACCATAGTCAATGGGTATATAGACAAACAAATAGCACTGGAACCTCACCTTTGTACCAACCACCAAGTTTTCGCCAGCAAAAATCATCAACCACCAACTTAGCTAACAAGAATCAGCTATATCAACTCTAAGTCACCAATTTTGTTACTTAAACAATGTTAAAACCTGCCATTTTTAGAGGAGCAAATCTCCCATCTCGAACTGAGATCCAGGAAATGAGTCAAAATTGGATACCCCAATACTTCGATGGTTACCCTCTGGTTATTTAACGTAGCTATGGACAATCACCATTTTTAATAGGTAAACCATCTATAAATGGGCTATTTTCCATGGCTATGTTACATAACCAGAGGGTAATACAAAAAAAGACAGGTCAATCTGTGTTCCCCAGGTCTTATACCAAAAATGTGACACATTCCCTTCAAAATTGCCAGATGAGCCATTAAAAATACCCCTGTCCCATCTCAATATACTAGTTGATTGAAAACGGTTTCCCTACTATGGGTTGGTTCATAAACCCCAGTAAATTAGCTACTACAAGTACCTAGTCCGTATTCAACCAGCGTAAACTTTAATGGCTCAGATGAACGGCACCACCCCAGCAACTCACGAACTCTTCAAGGTGGTATATACCCACCAAACCTGATGTTTTTTGGTTTATAATCCCCATGAAAACTAGTTCGATATAACCCCCATTCATCAACCCTACAAGGTGGTGCCCCCCAGTTTTAAGTTGGAGCTTTAACCCCATTAGCATCCATCATATCTACCATAAACCATAGAATTCAGCCACTTATAAGGCAACCGAACGCTATCTTGGTGGCCCCATCCTGTAATGGTTGGTGGTATACCTACCCCTCTGAAAAATTATGGATTTCGTCAGTTGGGATTATGAAATTCCCAACTGAATGGAACAAAACATGTTCCAAACCACCAACCAGTCATTCATTTTTCATATCCCCACGAAGTTCCCCACGAAATATCCCCAGTATATTCCGCACTAGATCCCTATAGATATTCCAAACCACCAACCAGCCTATATAAGGTGGATTATACAAGTATCTAGGCTAAGTGGATTTATGCTGAATAGTATGGAAAAAATGTTCCAAACCACCAACCAATGTAGATATGGTTTCCAGCCAGATCACGGCATCTGCAGATGGTTCGATGCTGATATCCAGCTCCGTTTGATCCACCGTCGCCAGGCGACGGCCTGGCGAAGGCTGAGTTTTTCGGGCGCGTCCGTATTACCATGGAAAAGACTGTTGAGGATTTATTGAGGAAAAGATATGTAAAGATATTCTTTCAACATGCTTTGGCAAAGAAGATTGTGGTTTAATTGGCAAGCATTAGATTTGAAATGATGTTCAAGGAGGGAAACATTGAAGATTTAGCAACCTTTTTGGGACTCGTGTAAACTCATGTGGCTTTGTCTGAAAATATGGTACCAACATTCACATGATTTTCAGCAAATGGACATAGAACGGGGTGAATCCCCGATTCTTAGACTCGACCCCATACAGCAATAAGGCCCTATAATATATATAAGTTACATATATATATATATATAAGCTATATGTATATATATATATATATTGTACATATTATATATATGTGTTATATACATATATATATATGTTATATATAAATATATGTTATATATATATATATATGTTATATATATATATATGTATACACAGCAAAAAAAAACATATGAAACACAACTCCTTGGGACATACAGAAATCAGTGTAAGGGCTTACATCACTCAATAACTATAGTTTTTGAAACAGAAAGGGACGCTGTCGGCACCCTGTGTTTCTTTTCCACATTGGTTGGGTTTTCCCCAGGTTTTCACGTGATATCAATTTTCATACCATCCCTTACTCCACTCCTATCCAACTCCTTGAAACTTAAAGAAAAATGGTGGAACTATGTGGATCTATAATTCCATTGCCAATCTTAGATGGCCTGCAACAAATGTTAAGTTGTTGCTGGTTAGTAGCAAGAGATTAGTGATTAGTGAGTACTAAAAGTAACCATTGCAAGGTTTGACCAGGACCCATACCTCTACCTAGTAACCCAGCAAAAATTGAAGATTTACGACCATCTTGTGCAGTCTGCAGACCCTGCAGATCGAAAACACTTATTTTAACACTGCTCGTTCTTACAGAATACTGTTTTTTGCGATGAGTAAATGATGATTTATACAAGAAAACAGTTTATTTTTGATAGCTAAGTTGGCTCACAACTAGATTATCTGGAGGTTATTTCTTGGATATACCTCTGTTCCATAGGTAAAAACCACACCAACTTTCCTAGAGGGGTCCTTCCTCGAGGACCTCAATTTTTCAAATCCAATTCTGTCTGCTCCAATCCTAGGTGAGACGCCGACGCTTGCGAGTTTCAATGACGTCTGCAAGGCTGGCTCCTGGGTTTGCACGGCAGGCTGCCGCCAACAACTGTCCATCAGGCAAAACCACTCGCAGACTTTGGAGTGGAACCTTCAATTCATGGGCAATGCGCTTGTGAGTGTTCCAGGCATGATCAGATGGACTTGCATTCAAGCGCATCACTTCGTTCCCAGTCAAACCAGAGAAAGTCAGCAGCATAGCATCAGCTTGGCAAGAACAATCTAGTTGCAAGACGTGGTTTCTACCAACTGGCACATCTGCAGCGTACCAAGTCCCTGGATCAAGAGTTGGAAACCTGCATTGTCTATTAATGTTCAGTCCGCAAGGCACAGCAACGCCATCACTTCTGAGAAGTACTGTGTGATTGTCGCCGGCAGAAATCTGGGTGTATGAAATTCCGTCATCCAATGGTGGAATGGTGCATTTTCCCTCATCATTCCGTCCACAAGCCACAGCAACGCCATCACTTCTGAGAAGTACTGTGTGATACCTGCCTGCAGAAACCTGGGTGTACGTGTGAAACTTTACTAGTGAACTACCCCCAAATGAGTAGCGCACGTGGACGGGCACTGAGTGAACAGCGCCGCCACCCAATCCACAGAGCTAAAAAGCCCTGAACAAA
>Ga0126342_10004297_pt1 | contig 24216 bp, 25 predicted proteins | sample Cyp1metagenome_FD_92528 | JGI IMG/M metagenome (GOLD analysis project Ga0126342, IMG submission 92528) | Coral microbial communities from Lord Howe Island, Old Settlement Bay, Australia - Cyphastrea 1 metagenome | ecosystem: Host-associated > Invertebrates > Cnidaria > Coral ...
AGGGCCAATCAACTGACTGGCTCAATTTACCGAGCCCAACTTGGAGTGAAAAAGTGCACTTGCATCTGCCTCTTGGTGGGGACCTCCGGGAAGGGTCTCGGTCATAGTCTGAAACCCGTGATTATAAATTAATATAATTAATATAAATTAATATAAATTAATATAAATCTATAAATTTATATAAATTAATATAATCAATTATAATTTTTAAATATAATATATTATATTTAATAAATATATAAATATCGAATATATTATCAAAAATCCAATATTGATTTTATTATTTATTCCAAATTTATTGAAAATATGATATTTTCTTATATATTTCTCAGGATTTATTTGGAAATTTTATTTTAATGATTCCGAGAATCCCTATATGTATAAAAAGACACCCTCCCATTTTTTCAATTATTTGATGATAAGGTTGATATAATGATATGGTTATGTATGGTTGAGATGATGGTGTGAAGATTAATTATGGCTATTCGTTTGTAATTCGGAAATTTATTATTTAAATTTCTTTTGATAATCACATGATTTCTAGATTCTGGACATTTAGTTGGGCTATTTTTAATTGTTACATATTTATACGTTTGTTCAATATAAAATATAAGATGAAGAATATGAATTTAATGTTGAACCAATATCATATAATATTGAAAACAAGTAAAGAAACACAAAATCCTACCCTGGATTCCACTTGGAGGTGGTCTGTACAAGTCTGTATGTTTTACATTGTTTGCATGCATTATATATCATGAGATGTTCTGCGGTATCTGGGTGAATCCGTCAGTTCTGATTGTATTATCAGCTGCAAATGTTGTGGTGTGAACTTACGAGACATTTGGAATTGCATTGTACCTAATATTGGTGTGAAAGAGAAGGACAGTCACAGTTGGTATGCAAATGCTTTTCAACACCAAAGCCGCACAACCCGAAGCTTGCAAGAAACGAACTTGGATGCTCAAATCACAGCAGCCTGTTCGGGCCGTACTTCAGTACCAAAGGAGTCATTTGTCTCCCGTCTCATTTCCATGGTTCAATATTATTCAGATTCATATTCCATAGAAGACCAAGTGGCGAAAGCTTTGCACTTTTCGAACTGTGCGAAAGCAAGATTATTTTCGACGGTTGATCAACATTCTTCAGAGAACCATCAGCTTTCGCACATGATGTGTGAAGCTAAGCCCCCAATGGCAAAAGTGGGCGCTTTGACATCAAGGATCCATGCAAATCATGCGAGAATCAGAGTTTGTGTTTTAAGGCATGAAGGAACATCAGCAACACCGTACGATTGGCAACCAAGCCAAGCGTGCAAAGCCAGTGAATTGGTTGCTGGGTTTGGGCAAGAATCCTCTCTGCCAACGCTTAACCCAAAGAGGGGCAATGGTACCTCCATTCCGCGTCTGACATCCGCTCCGGCCGACCGCTTGAGTAATCCATGCAAGTGCTGGTCTCATGCTGTCAACAGTTGTCAACTAAACCACTGCTTCTCCAAAAGCTAAAGGGTGCATATTTTTTGGGGAATTTAATCGTTTTTTTCAGTCTGGGGCACTTTTCCTAAATCCAGTGGAATTTCTGAATCCGACGTTGTTCCACTTTTCCTTGCTATTTGCTACATTTTGGAGCAAAAACCGGTACTTTGCTGAATTTTGAAGCTAAAATTTGCCATTTGCACTGTTCATCGATTTTTCCACTTTGTTCATTGATTTACCCAAAGTTTTCATCGATTTTTCAATAGTTTTCATTGAGTTTGCTATGGGTTCAATTGATTTTCCATGGTAACATGCACCTGGTGAACTTGTAGAATATGGGTTGAAACACAACCGTGTTGTGTCTAAATAGTGGCATTGGATGCTATCATAGTGTTGGTTGGTTTATGGTTTATTTAGGGTTGGTTTAGGGTCATTTAGGATTGGTTTAAGGTTGGTTTACGGTTTATTTAGGGTTTATTTAGGGTTGGTTATGTCGGGTTGGTTTAGGGTTTCTTTAGGGTTGGTTCAAGGTTTACTTAAAGTTTATTTAGGGTTGGTTTAGGGTTTATTTATGGTTATTTAAGGCTATATATAGCTATTTAGGGTTGGTTTAGGGTCTATTCAAAGTCGGTTGAGGGTTGGATAAAGATACATGTAGGGATACAAGGTGTGTGTATACAGAAAGAAAGAAAGAAAGATAGATAGATAGATAGATAGACAGATAGATCGATGGATGGATGGATGGATCATCGATAGAGAGAGAGGGAGAGAGAGAGAGAGAGAGATAGATAGATAGATAGGTAGGTAGATAGATAGGTAGGTAGGTAGGTAAGTAGCTAAATAGATAGGTAGAATAGATAAGATAAGATAAGATAAGATAAGATAAGATAATATTAGTTTAGATTAGATTAGGTTAGATAAATTATGTATATAAATTAGATAAATTAAAAAAATTAGGTAAATTAGATAGATGAATTAGATAAATTAGATAAATTAGATAAATCAGATAAATTAGATAAATTAGATAAATTAGATAGATACTTTAGAGATATTAGATAGATTAGATCGATTAGATAAGACAAGATAAGATTAGATTAGGTTGGATTAGATTAGATTGGGTCAGATTAGATTGGGTCAGATTAGATAGATAGATAGACAGACAGACAGACAGACAGATGGATGGATGGATAGATAGACAGACAGACAGACAGACAGATAGATAGATAGATAGGTAAAGCATTGTAAAGCCACAACAGCCACATACTCACAAAAGCCACAGAAGCCACAGAAGCCACAAAAGCCAGGCTGGAAAACAAAAAAAAACAAGCAAAATAGCCCTCCAAAGCTAAACCTCCATGAAAAAATGAAAACCCCATGCAATGACTCAGTGGCTATGGGCTATAGCGGCTACAGGTAATGTCAAGAGATGCATTCTCGATGCTGCAATGGACCATGCCTCAAATCAGGGGATGCAAACATCTTCAAAGACTGAACACCTGCCTGGGCTCTTCTGGGTCACTTCTTCCGGACTGGGTTTCTTGGATCACTTTGTCCACTCAACCCTGCTAACGTGCGTCAGACTTTCAGCGCACAAACGCCACGCGCACCTCATTTGGAGCGAGAGACAATCATCAGACAATCCTGGCTGATCTTGGAGATTTGGCAAACCCCAAATCTTGGGAAGTTCACCAGTTCACCCCAGACTACAGTAGATCTCTTAGTGACATTTACTATCATTTACTTCTAGTTTAGCAGAGAACGCAGCAACCTCCAGCACTTTGTTTGAAATCTCTGGTGGTCAAGAGTGGATATATTGAATCAGCGCTGGATGATTGCTTTTCTCCAAATGTCTATTCAGGTTACAAACAGAATAACTTGAGATTCAATTGACCAAACTCATGTGCAATGCATGTCGTTGATTTTGATTATCCACAAAAGTTTTCGTTGCTCCTGCAACCACCACTAGCGTAAAAATGAATTTGGCAACTCATCTGTGGGTCTTAGCAACTCGCCTAAGCATCGCAAGGATCTAGAAGTTGCGTTGGCATTCCATTCTGGACCTAGGTGAGATTTTTGGTCAGCTATTTAAAGCAACTTTTATCTGCAGTGAAACAGCATCTGAGGCAAGGGCGAGTTCAGCGTACACCAGAAAATACCTTTGCAATTTGAAGAGCGGCAGGAGGACATCAAATTCTGAATATCTCCGATTAGGAGAAGCATGCCCGTCAAGTGAGCAAGTTGCTGATGATTTTCCGGTTCAAGGTCGGAGAAGCCAGCATCAGGACCACCACCTCAGATCGCGTTGGAAGACTCGGCAGTGCAAATTGAAGTCAATAGGTAAGGACAAGTTCAGCAAGATACAGAAAGCATATCTTGCAAATCGCTGCTCCGAACAGCCGTGTCGCAAGACACTGGGTGCTAAACAAGCACTACCAACGGCACTGCAAGTTGCAGCAACTCCAATTCCTCAGCATGTTTCTAATGCAACCAGAGCAACGTGAAATCAACTGGCCTACTTTGGTTGGGAAACTCTTTAAAGTGTCATTGCCCTGAGGACACCTTCAAGCAGTGATGTTTCATTTGTGTCTGACCCTGTGCCCAAACTATGTCATTTCGAACAAGTATTGCTTATATCTGCGCTTCAAGAAATATATTTTATGATATTTTCTTAATCACAGGCTGTGCGCTACCGTGTCCTCCTGCAATGTTGTTCATGCTCCTGTTCATGAAAATAGATCAACATGGGGGACTCCAAGCAGCAAGAATCCGCTGAATGAAGTATGTTATCCATGTTATGCTGTGTGTGTGAAACCCATTATCACATACGGTTTTGAATCAACAAAGCAGGGGGGCAATCTCATGTTCGCAGCTCATTGCCCAACGCAGAGGGCTGCATTCATCACTGATATGATCCTGCACATACCTGCAATTTAAATGGTGATTTTCAATTTCATGATGGCGACCGGCTAAGCCTAGAACCGGAACAAAGTCCACAGTTGATTAGTTCTGAGACAATACGCACTTGTCTTGACAGGATTTCACGTAGGGATCCTCAAGGCATCGATTACTTCAACGTTTTAAAGTTCCATTCAGAGTATTCACTCTTTCAGCAGTGTGTGTGTGTGTCTGTCTGTGTCCTAGTCTCGACACTGTCCCTGTTGATAGTGTCACACATTAGTTGTTGTCTGTCTGCTTTAAAATGTCATTCTCCGCCTCAATGTACTCAATGCACTCAGAATATCAAGAGTCAAGAGTTGTGCAGTAGTGTCACGGCAGTGTAGCATGTCTTTGAAGGTACTTTCGTCTTGAAACGCCCCTCTAGCCGGTGAAGCCACGAGGTCGCATGGAGCACAGTACATCAAAAAAACATGAAGAGAATGAACGCAGAAGCTACCCGAAGCTACAGCCACACAACAGGGTTGATCGGTGGGAAAATGGGTAGATAAAGAGGTAAAATGACCTATTCACCTCCCGCATGGCTATGATTCACTCATAACTTATAAGTTATAAGGTCCAATACATTCTGACAATTTTTGCTGCCTGTGCATGTTCTTCAACGGACTTTTTGCATCTCTTTGCCTATCACTCAACGGCATGAAGGTATGGATACAGCCTGACAGCAGCAAATAAAGCTTCTGGGACGGTCCGTTGATGAAATTTGAGCAGAAGTTGTTTGGAGACAATCAAATTTTGCTGCTGCAGTAGTTGAGCATGATCCATACTTTCTGGACCAAATCCAACAACCTGACAGGCCATTTCCTCAGACCAGCCGTGGAAAGACAGCACAAACAGCTGAAGCCAGCGAAAGCTGAAGACAGCGACAGCTTCTGGCTAACAAGCAAGCATGTATTGCCACCTGTTTCGCACTTGCATGAGCAGCATCAAAGCATCAGCTCTCCTTTATTACATATTTCCGTGATACTTGCCGAGATGTCTCTCTCCCTGGTTCCATCAATACAGAAAAAGCAGGAAAGGCGGGTTGTAGTGCATTGCTTCAGATTGGTCTTCACGGCACTTCAAGTCGTAAATCCGTGCTTTCCGAGAGCAAGTCCAGCAACTCTTCTCACCCCGTCAAATCTCTTCAAAGTTTGCAATTGCAACTCTCTCAAGACTCCTACGCTAGTCTGGTCATGTGGAGACCTACACGTTTTATATGCTGATATCTTTGCAATGGAAGGATTATTCAGGCTTCAGTCTCAGGGAGTGGGAACCTTCTTTCCCACTCTTGTCATGCTACAGCAAGCGTCAGTTTGAGAAGCATCGGGCAGCTTGTGTCAAGTAAGCCGAGCTTGTGGCGTGTAGAGCTTTTACCCAACAGGCACATCATGACATAGCATGTAGAAAGCACACACTTCGTACTGTACCTATTAGTACCTATTGATACCCTACCTCTGCCATCTTATCAACCTCCGCCATAGCATCTTCCAAAAGTTTCACCATGCGCCGTCGTAACTCCAACGCTGCTGACGTGGTCTGGGCTTCAGAGAAACTTAGCTGCATTTCATGATGCCAGAGTCGAAGAAACCTAGCAGAAGTTTCACCATGTTTCACCATCTTTGGAAAGTTTGAAGCTCAAGCAAAAGCAAAACAAGCAAAACAAGGAATACCAAATTCAGAAAAGCCAGTCCCGATCTAGAGCTCTTAAGAAAAAAGTGCTGATGATCCTACACTGAGATTTGAAATCGACCGCAGCCTCTGCAAAGCTGCAATCTGCTCTGCCCGGGGTCTGTCGCCCATGGCTGTGAGCAATTCTTCCAAGTCCTGCCGTTCGTGATCATGAGGAATCATCGTCACACAACCAAATCATAGTAGGATCCTTGCCAGCAAAGCAATGCTTCAAGTTAAAAATGCTTGAATTTGCTCCCCTTTTTGTTAGAGCTTCAAAGCATGAGCAAAGGGTGACAAGAATCTAGGCGTTGTTGTATCCCGCAATTGAAAAAGAATGAAATTCCAGTTGCCGTCATCAACATGCAGGTCCTGTTGGTTGGCTCGCAAGAGAAGAGGCTTATTGGCCCTCAATGGCACCAACATTTGGGTTATGTCCACGTCCGGCAAGAAGCCGAATGCAAAGAAGAATTGCAATGGATCATGCTGGCCATAGGAAATCAGGACCTCTCCGCCTGATGGGCTTTCCACTTAAACTCTTGCAGATTTAGTTAGTTGGATCATGACTGTCAAAATGATTACGGTGCATTACTGTTTAATCCAAAACGTCCGATTGACATGTAGAATTCTGTAGAAATGTTTTAAAATATGAGTTTGTGACTTTTGGAGATGAAGTTCTGGTTAACAACTGCCAGGCCTGGTGGGATTCCTTCACAAGAAATAAGCTCGACCCCTTGCTTCCTGCCCTGGATGAAAGCGTTGGGATGAAAATCATGATTCACAAAGTCCACAACCGGTATCAAGCAGGACAGGACTTTGCCATCCATTGGCAGTGTACTAGATCGGGTGGAGAGCATCGCTTGAGCCCAAATGAACCTCTCCAAGCTGACGTCCAAGAATTGTTTCAGCCTGCCCCATTCACTCCGCAGGCTCTCGAGCTGCAATTCAGCAGCATGTTGAAGGGACGTTCCTCTGAGAGCATCGCTGTGGCAGAAGGCCAACGCCAATGGCAAGCTCTCAGCACCAGCTCCGATATCGTGTGGAAGCTTCGACAACCAAGGCGACCAGTCAGTGTGTCCTGCGCCGTGCAAAAGCCACAAGCGAATGGCCTGGCTGGTGTACTTCTCTGGTTCAGTTGATGCCCATTGGTGCAAAATGCTCTGCAAAGCAGGATCCTTCTCGACTTGCTCCTTGCACAGGATCAGCTCCCAAGGAACCCGCAGCAAAATCTTTCCCTGCTTGATGGTTCCTCAACTGATTCGAGAATCGTTTGCAGCAGTGTGCTGGTGCGTTTTTGTTTTTCCACCGGTCGAAATATATGGTACCTGGTCTGCTTCCCTCATTACCAGGATTTACACAAATCCCTGAAAATTGTAAAGAAAAGAGACAAGGTTCCTCCCCTGTTCACAATTCCATAGCCACGGCCAGGGATCTGCTCAACGGTGATGTTGGCTGCAAAGTGACCACCGTTCTTCAGGAGCCAATCTTTCAATTCCACTTGTAGCCCGGGTGGTTCTTTTTGTTGGTCACATCTGGTCTTGGAGGATTTCGATGCAAAGAGGGAACCAAAGCCTACAAGAAAAGCTTGGGCCACCAGTGGAAGTCTTCTGCTCGACGTCCTTTGAAACTTGACCGATGTTGGAAACGTGAACTTCATGAAGCAAGCGACTTTTGACATGATAGACTCAGTGGTAAGGTCCCAATCAAATCCAATCAATGCCTTGAGCCGCCCTCTGCGGTACACATGTCAAATTGTGGCCGGATAACAATGAACACGACTTGTATACAGCCTTGTCTCTGGATACATTAGTGTGATACTGTGGTATTTGAAACAAAAAGGACCTCAACCCTCTCGGATGACCCACCGGTGCCACAGATACCACAAGTGCCACCAACACATAGGCGCAGATCGCTCCAAGGCCTCAGTTGCTTAAACTTATTAAACTGTGCAAAGGAATGCCTTCCTCACTCAGCTTGAGGCTGGTAGAAAGGAATGCGCTCACTTCGCGGCCTTGGAATGCAGATGATTACAGAATTACAAACCAAAGCCTGTGAACTCGCTTCACCAACAGCCTCACAATTCTCAGGGTTCAAACGCAGCGTGGTCTCTGGATCAGAGAAAAGTCGTGATAGCGGTGGCCTTGACGAAACTTGAACAGTTTTAGAAAGTTTAAAAGTGTATGCTTTGCATCTCCTGAGAAGCTTTGCACCGCTCAGTAGGTGCCCCGACCCATCTTCTTGCAAGTCTTCGAGTTTCAAGTCCTGGTACAGGGTAGCAAGATGTATAGAAAGGCGATGAAAGACACTGAAACTCAAGTCACCGGCCTCGTATGCGATGCTTTGAAAGATCTCATTCCTCAGCTGCTTGTGCTGGAAACATTAGAGCTGAAGAACACATCAATCCGAACGTACCACACGGTGTGTGGCCACATGAGGCACGGGCAAGCTCGGAGTTTTTACAGCAGCATATTTGCGAGTCTCCATCTCCACAATGAAGGCTCGCGCCTACAAATTCCACAACACAACCAATAGGACATTTCAAAACAACCGGTTCTCTATGTCACGTGCACGGGATCTATAGGCAGAATGGCGTGTGAAACTGAATTGCTGCACCTAGAGTGGCTAAACTGATCAAACTGACTATGCTGGCAGCAACTTGTCCGGCAGTTCCCTGTAAAAATCAACACCAGCCTTGGATGCTTCTGCCCAAATGGCTGCGAAGCTGGGACCAGGAGCTGCTGGATTCCAAGGAAATCCTTGGTGGGTCACACGGATGTCATTTACACTGGGTTCAATAGGGTACATTGAGATATACATATCATATATACGTAATTATATATGTGGAATTATACATGCATCATGTAATAATGATAATAATAATGATAATAATAATGATGATAATGATAATGATGATAATGATGATGATAATGATAATAATTATTATTACATATATATATATATATATTGTGGAATTTTGTGGATGCGTGCGTGTGTGTGACATGCGTATACAACTTTACACGTATATAATCTTAAGTAGCTATAAAAATAAGCTTCATCAGTTGGATGGAATAGTGTCTATGGCCCCGAGGGAAGCGCGCGAACTGGAGGATGCCACTCGCACCGGCTGAATTCTGAAGGGCTCCTGCCAGGCACTTCCCAGTGAGCTGCAAAATTTCAGTACCGAAACAGTATTTTTTTCAGGTGCTGGAAAGTAGAGTGAATCCCTACTTTAGGTTGCACACGGTTATAATAAGTGCATCAGATTGCATAAGATTGCATCAGCAAGGGTAATTGAATCCAGTAGACACACTGAGACTTGAAGGGTCCTCGGAGTCTTCGCCGGCATTTCTGAGCTCTTGCACCTGCACACAGAAACCAGACAACCACAGAATGATTGCGCCAGATGCTGGTCGCTTTCTTCCAAATATGCTTCTGCGAGCGAAGTGACTTTATAGATTCAGATATGACATGATATGACTAGAGTTTTGTCCCATTCTTCAAGCCTCGCCTCCTGGTAGTAAGCCTTTTGTGAAGACTCCAGCTCCTTGAGGGCCTTGGCCTCAATTCAAAGATGTTCAAAGTTAGAAGAATTATTTGGAACAGGTCTATGTGAAGCAGCGAAGGTCGAACAAGGTTGGAATGCTGTGGGATGCCAGGGCCCACTCTGTCTCTTCAGCACTAGCATCCACCAAGATCAGGCAGTACCTATCAGAGCAGGTTGTCATTCTTGTCATATCTCGTCATTGCCTTTGAAGCACCCTTCGTTTTGAGTTCATCTAGATCAACCGCCCACGATTCTGCAGCGCACGTTTTGCTGGTGCCCTGAGCTAGAGCTTTGTCGCCACACAGCTGTTGGTAGTTCCCTGAGCTGAGGGCGGTGCGACCCTGAGAAATTGAAATCTACCCGAATCAACGCAGCTCAGAGCATGCAAGGTTGGACATGTTTAAAGGTTTGCTTTTTGTTTGGAACATGTTGCATGAGCCACGTGAAGGGAAAACTTCAGAAGTACATGCACATGCCCGGATTCTCTTTTATATTAAGTCTGCCCAGACTTTGGAAAGCAAGACTGGCAAAGCACCGCTGAAGTCAAACTTTCTGTGTCCGAAACCACCCAGGTTTCCCAACGAATGGTCGCTATTGGAGCCTGCCGTGGGATTTCCTCTGAAATGAAGTCCTTCGAAATGTCAGGAATCAAATGCTACTGCTAGATTGATTGCTGCAGTTCTCCTCAGAACTCAAACAAGAGCTGGCCCGCACATCGCTTGCAAGTTTGAGTCGAGGCTGTCACCCAGTATCAAACCTGTGATTTTGAATCGGTCCTGGATCAAAGGAGCCATGTCTCTGACATTACGGACATGCTCTTTGGTTGTGGCACCTGAGCTATATTGCGAGGTTGTCCTCGCTGGAAAAGGCGGCAAGCTTGAGTACTTAGGTCTTTAAGCACCTTTTTCCCTCATGTGTTCTACAGACTAAAACAGCAAACTGCCCCAGCTACTGTCACTGTTGCCTCTTTCACTTACAGCAACAAGTCAAATATTGAGCCGCACTAAACCTCTTCGAAGGCACTTGCGGGTAAACTCGCGTCAATTCTTGATTGGGCTTTATTTGTTGTCAACAAACACTTCTGGCACACTGGAGGAAACCCATAAGGCATGCACCGCCAGATCCTCGCAATACCAAAGCCCATGTCTGGCCTGGACAACATTGTACACTTCAAGGACAAAGGCGTTCTCCCATGATAAACTAAAGTGCTTCAGATGCATTTTGCACGTCTCAACCTTCGGTGCATCTCGAAGAGACATCAAAGCAGACCGTAGATCATGTTATATTTGATTCCTCTTCATTCTTTCCAAGACTTGTGCCTGTCTCATGCCTGCGATTTAACCAACCAGCCTCGATCGAAAGCAAAGCTAGAGCCCAGCACCTGCCCACATGACTGATTTCAGCGGAAATTCAGTGTCTTGAAAGACAACCCTCTGCTGATAAACTGACCTGCTGTGCTAGCACAAGTCAGACTGCAGTGTGTTTGACATGTTCAAGATTCAAAAGTTCATATGTTTTGAGTCGCATGTCTTGCTTACAACTGAGACCTTGTTGTTGCAAAACGCAGATTCTCCGGCCTCCACCATTGCCTGTGCATCAGCAGAGGCAAAGCTGAAGAATTCTTCCCAAACGTGGGCCATACGAAAGACCTCAGAACATCACATCTTCTGCATTCTTATGTGACATCCTGATCCAGACTTTGAAGCCAGCGTACTTTGGGCATGAGCTGATCTGCAACAACTGGTTGCTTTTAACTCAACGCCCATCTGCAACAAGAAATAATTAAGATTAATTATGTATGGTCCAAAATTGTGTACCCAAAACAATCATTGCTAATGGGATAATGGCAAACACTTAAAATCCAGAAATGACCCAATGCCAAAACCTGTGTTGTGAGTCTTAATTGAACATGTCCAAAGATGTGCGAAACCTACCCATCCTACCCTCGATTTTACTGCGCCTGGCTGAGCCACAGGCCAAGTTGCTAAGCCCCCTGCTGGCATAAAGTCCTTGGCCTTCGCTGCCAAGCTACTGGACGAGGGGCCAACCACCAAGATGCGGGGCCTCAGGTCACAATATCACAACGACAACGACAAGAAGGAAAAGAAGAAGCACTCAACCGGCAACTAAATTAACATAAATTGAATATATATAAATGAAATGGTTTTAATGGTTTGACAAAATGACACAATTAATAATTTGGATAAATATGAATAAATCATGATGCAATATGATGCATATAGATATATATATGAATATGGATAAATGACAGATTTTCCAGGACAGTGTTCTCATCTCAAAAACATCCAGACAGCGAGCTCCCAGAGTCTGATCCACATTCGCTGATCGTTCTCTCAGTTATGAGCCCATCAGAGCTCCACCAACGCTTCAGCTCAGAAGCATCACTATGCCGATGGAACTGGCCGTGAGTCAAGGTTGCAATTACTTCAGGTATAAGGAAATAGATCTTTCAGGCCTATGTTGTGCCAAATGGAAATCTTGCCGGATTCAAACTCAGACCCAGGTGAATCTGATGTCACAAATTCACCGTCATTGGCCTCTGGAAAGTTGCTCTCCATAAAATTCATGAGAGCTTTGCCCCCACCTGCACTCTCCTGGCCACTTCAACTTATATAAATAGTAAAGGTGACACATACGATGATGTGACAAATGTGGTGAAAACATGTTCGCTGCAACCCTGACGTTGCTCCGCGTCTGACTTCAGGTGGCTAGGAAGATAAAGTTGATGTTATTACCCCAATCAACATATTGTTCATAGGGGGTGGCGAAATTTGATCCCTTATGAAGATAAAGGTGATGTTATTACCCCAAGCAACATATTGCTCATAGGGGGTGGCGAATTGTGATCCCTCATGAAGATAAAGTTGATGTTATTACCCCAGTCAACATACTGTTCATAGGGGATGGCGAATTGTGATCCCTCATGAAGATAAAGTTGATGTTATTACCCCAGTCAACATATTGTTCATAGGGTGTGGCGAAGTTTGATCCCTCATGAAGATAAAGTTGATGTTATTACCCCAACCAACATATTGTTCATAGGGGTTGGCGAATTTTGATCCCTCATGAAGATAAAGTTTTAAAGTTGATGTCATTACCCCAACCAAAACATTGCTCATAGGGGGTGGCGAAGTTTGATCCTTCATGGAGATATAGTTGATGTTATTACCCCAATCAACATATTGTTCATAGGGGGTGGCGAATTTTGATCCCTCATGAAGATAAAGTTGATGTTATTACCACAGTCAACATATTGTTGATAGGGGGTGGCGAATGCTGATCCCTCATGAAGATAAAGATGATGATTATGATGATGGTGATGATGATCATGATGGTGATGATTATCATGACGATTGTAAGTGTGGAGCAACGTCCGGGTTGGGGCGAACCTGTTTAAACATGTTTTTTTGGAATCCATCTGTTTGATTTCCTCCTCTCCAAATCTCTTATTCGGTTGGTGAACTCCTCCTGTCGAGCCATGCGCTCCGAGAACATCCAGTGCTCCACGGACATACCCCGGGCATATCTGAAGACCTGAACCAGGATATGATGTGGATATGCATTATGTACATGTGCATATTCTAATATTCCATCATATTTTGTATTATACGATAATTTACGTACTATGCACATGTGTACAGAAATGTACAGAATAATCATGTAGCACATCAGATTATTTTGTCACATATCATGTCATGTCATATCACCAGTGAAGTTCTGGACGTGCTGAGCTGGGCGCCACCGGCAGAAGGACTGGCTTGAAGGGTAGCAAAGACTGCACAGAAGGGGCAGCTAAATTGGCACTGATATGAACGAGATACATATATATATATATATATATCTAATACATATATATATATATATGTGTGTTCATTACAGTATACACTTAAATGATATAAATAGCCAATTGAAGCTATTTGTTGCCATAGTGTGTTTCCTCTCATTTTGCAATCTGAGAATCAAAGTTTGAAGCCAACTCACACTTTGATCCTCTAGTCGTTTCAACAAGAACATGATCAACGGAAGCAAGACTGGCAACCCATCTTTTGCACGCCAGAAAGCCGTCATTCGGCAGCCGAGGGCATCCAAAGAGATTTCTTGAGCTTGTGGTAAGTTCATGTAAGTTCATGTAAGTTCATTGGCAAAATCTCCATGGTGTGGTGCGTCACACTTGTTTGGCGAGGCTAGACAACGGCTGCACTTGTGGAAGCCAGCCAGACTCGACCAATGATGAACAAAGCATTTCATAGTCCTCCACAAGCTCCTGCTAGTAGACTGCGGTTTTATTTTCCAAGGGAGGTTGGGTACTCTAAAGGCTCTAAAGTTCACGATTGGAAAACACAACTTGGCAGCTTGACATGATTGTAATTGTGACAGGGCAGATTCCTGCAATCTTCTCACTGCAACTGTCCTCGGCGCAGCAGCGCGGCAATTTCAAGCTTCCTGCATACACAGCGTGTGAAAAATCCTTTGAACATATTTTGAGTTGCAGAAATATCAGAAATGATTGTAAAACTGATTGCCTTACACTCTGTCCAGCGTATGACATACGACAAACAGTGGCGAATGCACAATTGAGCCTGCCATTCCTGCCATCATCCATCTCGTCTTGATAACCTGAAGCTGTTTCTTGGAAGCCTGAGAGCAAACCTGCAAAAAGCCAAACCCAGCTAGTCCAGCTGTTGAAACCTGACACCAAGCCTTGGCCAAAGTCCGCAGGCTTTGCCACGGCTCGCCCTTCTCATATGCGACACGCGCATCAACTGCCGGAAGATTGAAATGATTGAAGAAGGCTGAAGGATCTCCAGAATTCTCCAGAATTCCAGTACATCCATTGTGTATCTAGTGTGTATCTAGTGTGTATCTAGTGTGTATCTTGTCCGCAGGCAAAGAAAAGGTCAAGTCCTTCACAGCTGCCAAGCTCCAAGGCCCTGCCATGGCCTACTACTGCACCCTCCCAATCGATGAGAGCATCCAGCTGCCATGTTCCATTGCAGTCTGGCGAGCACAAGACGTTGCCGTCGTTCAAATCCTGGAAGCATCAAGCAGCGCACCGTAGGACAACAGCAAATAGGGTTGCAAAAATGAAGAAATCAAATGCCCAAGAAGGTTATGTAAAAGTTATGGTAGTATATATAAGTGATGTTAAGAATATGTTAAGTGATGTCAAGTGTAGCTTCAAACATTCCTGCTCAACCCAACAATCCTAGTCTTGAGGCTCAGCATCACTCCAGTACACCACCCTTCCCGACCCTTCAAAGTGGCCTGATGTACCAGCACTGGTGCGGCGGAGGTCAAACCTACGAGGAAAACACCCTCCAAACTCCAAACTGAAACGGTGCGGTTGTCTTCAAATTTCAACTCTTGGGCGGTGGTCACTTTGACGCGTGAAATGACAATCAGAATTGATGTATGTTTGTTTAAAATTACTTAAAATACATATAACTTTTAGTTCAACTGTCTCCAGCATCATTCTCGCCTGAATCTCTTAGGGTCTTGGTCATCTTCGTGCAACACTCAACAAGTTCGGAAGCCTGTGGCAGTAGTCAGGCTGACAGCACGTCTTCGACCCACCTCTTCCACCCCGAATTCCCGTTGCATGGTCCGTCCACATCTACATCCCACACAGTCCCTTCCGTTAGATCTTTCACCGTTAGCCTATTAGGGCCTGGATTTGTTCCGAAAGTTCTTGGAGGTAGGCGATGAACGCAAAACAGTCCTCCAAGTGGCTTCAATTGATTGTCAAACCGTCAAACCATTAATCTTTCTGCGTCATCAGTGCAAGGGAAGGCGCGTCAAAGTCAAAACATCATTGACGAACAGGAAATCTACTGTGATCTTTGGGCCCTCTCAAATGCTCCTCGAAGCGTGGCAAAGGTTCCGTGTCAACATCTGCTAGGCTGCGTCTGCCCAGAGTCTCTCTTAAGGCCTCAGGTCATCAGTCTGACGGGGGCCAGAGATGAATCTGGTCCAAAGAAAACCTGAGTACCTTGCAGCTATGACGCTAAATAGATCCTGCTTGGGAGCCACCACCTCATCCTGAAGTCAGTCCAGATTTACAGAAAAAGGAGATTTTGCATGTATTAAAATGTCATCTATATAAAATCGTAAAGATCGGCAGTGGAGGGAAATTGAAGCTACGGAAATGAAGGCTCACCATTGTGACAATCCATGACAATCCCAATCTCTCCTCACATTCTAGCATGGCTCCTGCTCATATCAGTGTTCTGCACCCCTCCTCGACTGTGGCAGTCTTGATCAGCTCGTAAACCACAAAAGGCACATCGTGCAGTGGTCCCCATTTGTCCACCTTCCGGATGTCACAGCACGAGGGACTGGGGAACGGCGAGGCACAGCAAGTATCTCTAGGAAGTAGAGCCACACTTGACCAACTCGAGTTGGCTTGGCAAACCAGACCCTGTACAACTGAGTGAAAAGGAACAGCTGAAAGTTGCAGCAGGACTTCATGAAATAGAGGATAATCATACAGGATCAGCTACAAAAGGGAGGCGTGCCTGTTTCCACTGACATCGAATTCTTGCAAAGTATGTTGCTGTTCAACCCGACGCCTCCCCGGTTGCCAAGACTTTGGGCACCCGCAGGCCAGCCTCCTTGCATGTCAACACTCTGCAACACAGAAATTCTAATGATACTCGTACCACGTGAGTACTTGCTTCACTTCATGCCACAATCAATGACACAAAGACCTGCAAAAGGCTGTGAAAAGCAACGCTTCATCCAATCACCCAGTCGGAGTGGGCCCCAACTCCTGCGCTAACTCGCTTGCTCGTGCAATGGAGCCGGCACTGATTGGCCGTTGCAGGTCAAAGAGCCTCAGCCAAAGAACTGATGGATTGGCCGCTACAGGATGTTACGGGAGTTTTGAGAGTGGAGGCTGGGGATTTGATTGGTAGATATTGGTAGGTGCTTCCACGCGTTGGACCAGGGTGCACTTTTTTTTCGTCTCGTTGCTACCACTTGAACTAAGTGGGATCTGTCTAAGTCTGCAGTCCTACGGTCTGTAGTTGATGGAGCGCATCAGCTTCTTTCGGTCTTTGCCATTGAAGAAGCACTCGCCAGTCACATGAAAATGGCACCATTTGCATCCCAGGTTTCCCCTAGTGCATCGGTCTCCATGATCACAACGATGTTGCTCACAAATTGGGCATAAACGCCAATCAGTGTGAGTTGACTTCTTCCGACAAATGCTGTTTCCTTTGGCACATTCTTGGCAGGTCAACTGGGCAATGGGCTTCTCTTGGATCTTCACCCACCAAACTTCCTGATCGCCAAACATAACTGGACCCCAGGACTCATGCACGCGCTCTTGATTCTTCCACACAAAGTCTGTCAGGGCATAAATCCACCACAGTGGAAGTTGGAGAAGGGCCTCAGAGAGCAGCGATCTCAGGTAGTGACAAACATCTGATGGTCTGTCCTTATCCATCGCCTCTCATGTCAGTTCAATACCCTCTTGAAAAATCCAACAAGAAAACCTGTATCCTGACTGAGGCAACTACGCCAAGCACCTGAGGCCGGCTGTAAGTTGTAGAGGATGTAGCCAAGGCAGAGTCTTCAGGGTGTGATCCCTGCAGTACATGCCTACAGGCTTCAGACTTCTCAGTCTTGAGTGTTGCATTCCCTTCAGAAGCATTGCCATCAATCTTCACTTTCGCTACTTCTCCATTCTCGTCAATGGCTTGATGCTTCTTTTCGTCTCCTGTCAGCACAGGTGGCAAAGAGGCTACACAAGCAACGTTCAATCAGAACAAGAGGCTTCCAATTTCACAGAGTTGAACATCCACAAGACATCCCAGGAAACATTTCCATAGCATTTCCATAGCATTTCCATACTATACCCTCTTCATCCTCTTCATCCTCTTCATGTTCGTCCGTATTATTGATCAGTCCCAAGCCTGGCTGGCCATAATCAAGAGCTTTGTCATGATCGCCCACCTGATCGGCAGTCTCCATGCTCGTTCCATTCCAGGATCTGGACATCTTCACAACTACGAGCAACGGCTCGGCCGCAGAACTGCCGATCTGAGCCAATACATGCCAATACCATAAACGCAAATTCAAATAGTCAAAGCATGTCAAAGCCATATAAAGCCATGTAGAGCCATGAAGTAAAAGCATGTAAATGCTACAAAAGCACCACGTGGTCCAAAAGTTCCAAACAATTTCTGCAACTCCACTGACTGTGGACGTTCCCGGTATATTCTTCAAGATCTTCGTACCTAAGCCTTTGGCGCTTTGTCTCCCAGTTCAGATCCAAGAAGCTGCAAGACAACACCCTGGAGCGACGTGAATTCAGGATACTTCGCGAACAGAGTGATCGTTGATGATCGTTGCAGTCTTGTGACACTTGTGCATCTTGTGAGTACTTGTGAGTGTAAAATTCTTTCCAGGAAGATCAGGAAGTATAGGAAGTGCTGAAGGAAGGGTTTGATTTTGCGCTTGGCACCGACATCTCGCCCTGGGCACCTCCCCAGATTCAAAGTTGAGGAAGTAGGTCGCATGGAAGCTAACCTGTCAGCATCTGTCGGCACTGCAGAGTTGGGTTTTGGATGCTTTATGATGTTTTAGTCCATTGGATGTGTTTCTCTGCACGGCTGTGCACGAAGTACTCTGCACTTGAACCAAACATGACTCAATACACCATGAAGATCACTTTGCATACTATGACTCTTTAAAGATCGTAAACAGCGATGAAAGGTGAAACATGACAGCAGAATCGCTTCGTCTGCAAGTTTTTATATCCAGCAGCATTCTCTGCTGCTGAAAAGTTGATCTTTCGTGCGGAAACTACAAAATCCGAACTTAGAACCGACGGAGCGTTCCTGGCAGTCCTCATTTCGATAAAAGAGTTTCTAAAATACAAACAGAAATAGTACGAAGATGCGAAGTTTGGTGAGGAACCCATTTGCAGCACCTTGTGTTTCCGAACTTCCTTTAGGGCTGGAAAGCCCAAAGAGAGCAGAGCCGCCTCGTGAGTTGAACTTGACGGGAAGGTTGTCTCGACTTGTACGTGAATATACATGTGTATATACTGTATAGAATTCAAGAGAAATGATTGCTGTTAATCGCTCAAATACAGCTGAAGCAATTGCAGCAAACAGGGATGACAACATGATGATAAGATGATTAGATGATGATAAGATATGATGATATAAGAAATTCTTGTGATTCTAAATTCGAGTGCTCCACAATGCTAATTTGCTCGCGGATGCCTCGACTTCGGGGGGCACCTCTGAGGCTGGCATGGCCTGGCGCCAATCTCAGTTCATTACGGATCTGCCGAGAAGTGACCAGAGCTGCCTCCAAATGATCTGCGATGCGAAAGGCATCAGGCCACGCCATCGCCATGGCGTCAGGTGGCGTGACAATACAAAATGCGATTGTTTACCGTTTTTTTCTCTGGGAAATGAAGTCAAATTCCCTCCAAACAGAACCCACTGACAGTCGTAGGATTTCGTAGGTAGGCTGCGTGCACACAAAAAGTTTGGTGTCAGCCGTAATGACATGTATCAGACTCGCCAAACCTTTGTAAGCAGAAAATGCAGAAATTCCTTTTTCTGCACCTCCCTAACAAGCGAATGATCAGTGCAATTAGAGACACTATTCGGATGGCGGATCAAGGCGTGCAATGCAAGTTGCGGAGGGATCTTCTCCAGGCTACACAGGCATCAGTCACTAGTGACGGTAGATCCGCATCGAGGTTGGACGGTGGCTCCACCGCAGGCGGCTCAAGAAGCCGGGCGTTTCCTAAAGCGGGCTGCGAGGGACCTTGATCCGAGAACATCCGGGAACGTAGTGCTGCATCGAGGATCATCGAGGCATCTGTGACATTGGGGCTTCGATGATTTTGCTTTCATAGACCACAGGCCGTCGGTAGTGATGAAGGACCAACATGTCTTCGTCCACCACCGCCAAACCCTGCGTGCCATTCTTCCAACTCGTCGCCCAATGAACATGGATGGTGTTCACATGGCATTTCACACATACTTTGGGCACGTGGGTTGAACAATCGGTTCACGGAGAACAGACAACAATTCCACCTGTTCTGCTTGAATTTGTGCGAAGCGATAGATGTTGAATGCTATTGAGTGAACTCTGTCGGCCTGCAGCCCACTGTTTTCCACAATTGCGTCCCAACTCGAGCCCACATAATCTTCAGGCACTCTGCCACCTTCAAATAAGTTGCCATCCTTCATGTTGATATATTCATCGATGTCGATGGAAGGGAGAATACAAGTCGCGTGGTTCTTGAACCTGTACAAACAATCTTCCAATAAGGAAGGTTGAAGAAAATCGTGGAAATGCTGTGAATCACCTTCAACCTCTTTGTTGAAATGAACCCGTGTTGCGACACCACTCTTGATGTAGGGCTCGTACAAGTCGACTAGGATTTTTGAATCAAGATTGACCGTATAAGTGAGGAAATGTTCAACGCCATGCAGAAGCTTAAACTCCATCCATTGGGGCAGCAGTCGTAAACCAATTTTCTCATTCGGCCACACATCTCTGATGCAAGCCACTGTACGGTATTGCTGTAGCAGCCCATTTTTTTGTTCAGCCACGATGGTCCCAAGCTGCTTTCCGTCGCCATCCTCAAGAAAAACTTCAAACCTCTCCATTTTTTCTCTTCTTCCGGCCAATCACATAAGAAAACAGCATGAAGTTTGTACGTTGCACCCCCTTCATTGCCAAGACCACGAACTCTAGTTCGATGGGAACCGATGGGAACCGTCTGGCCCAGAGCAAAACAACGATAGTTTGCCGGTTTCCAAGTACCTCAACTGCTTTCCCTGATCGAACTGGTGCAGCAAAGCGATGTATAGTTGCCACCTTTTCCAAAGACAGGAATTGCACTAAAAAAAAACAAATGCACGCTTTTGTTTTCAAGACTTCCCCATGTGATTGGTTCGAAGTCACTGACGTTGGCAATATCTCGATCTGTTTTCCAATGTCGCGGAAGTGACCATGTGCCATAGCGCTCTGCACGAACAGTGTTGGCGCGCTGCAACAATTGGAAGCCATCGCAAGTGTGCGTGTCGCAAGCACATCCTCCATATATCAAGAAACCGAAAATGAAGGAGAATAGCAAGGTTTCCAGCGCCATGGGCCATGCTATGCTTGCTGAATAATACGCTGTTCAAATTGAAGTTGCTTGAGCCAACGCTTACGTTGTTGCAATAACTCCAATGGCTCCAGTCCGGCTTGCAGAGGTGGCAATTCAAGAAAGCCTTGTTTCCGATCATGCCCTGGCAATGTGTTCCTGAAAGAGCATTGATTTTCATATATTTGCATAGAAGCATCGAAGCTATCTGAACCTCTAGTGCAAAACACTTGGCCCCTGTTTTTTCAATTCTCCAGGGGGCAACCCCTCTTGGACACCAGGTAAATTGACTTGATCAATCTGTGTGCCTTGAGTTCCGCTTTGGAGACATCCAGCCGGCCAAAGTGCGCATGTTCTCCATACGTGTGCGCCACATCCTGCAAGTGCATTCTAAGTGGTCATTCGGTTGTTCTAGAGTCACTAAAGAAAAGAAACAGCATGGCACCCCAAAAAACAAAAGGATTCAGGTGTGATCTATGTTCCTAGCATGACTAACATGTTGCACTTTGTGCGCTCTGAGAAAACATGCTGCAAGCCTGACGGTCCTCCCATCCCGTCGCAAAAGACTTGCAGCTTCCATCATTGGGGTCATAGGCTTGCACAAACCACACCTCGTTCGACCTCAGGATGCTTGATAGTCCAATCATATCAATCATTTACATTCATCTAACAAAAAGAACTTCACAAAAATGCAAGAATTTTTGGCTCAATCATTCTGGCTCAGTGACATAAGCAGTAAATAGTTTCAGGTGGGGCCTGCAAGCTTCACGATCTCCAGAGACTGGGTATCCAACCGAAGCACTTGGCTTTCGAAGTCGTCTAGGCCAAGCTCCACAGACCTGGTATGTTAGCGCTGACAAGGGAAAGTTCTGGATGCAAAAAAGAAACTAATCAGATCATATCAGATCCACAATTGGCACGAAAAATAAATGCAAAATAAACAAAAATCAGCAGCTTAAGCCGCTGACGACTGGGACTCAAGGCTCTTTTTGGCTCTTCTTCCTGAGTCGTACGCCTGCGCATGTGAGTCCAAGACCGGTATGCGTTCAAGAAGGGGTCACTAGGTTTGCTTTCACCACCCACACACATAACTAGTTTGCCGCCTTTGGTTGGGCGTGCAGCTCAACTTCAAGTAAAATCTCGTTCAAGCATGGCCAAACCACAGACCACAATGATACTGTGCCGATGCCACTTTTCCCTTGCCATTTTTTGGATGAAACAAACAATAGCCGTTGTGACAGAGGCAACTGCTGACAAACTTGGGCCAGCAGTCCGACAGGGCTAAATGATTGAACAATAGTGAAACATCCAAAATCCTCACAGCTTCTGAAGATCTTGGAGGCCATCACTGCTTGTCTCCTTCACGTGGAAAGTGTCACCAAAAGCATCCATAAATCAATGAATTCTAGATCAGAGGCACTTGTACTGTGCACCCATCAGCCATGTTGGACCTCCAATGGACCTCCCTTAAATCAAGGAAGGCTTCTGGCAGATTAAGGCCGAGTATCACTAGACTTTGCCCTACACGTTAGAGTATGACCTTCGCTGTAGAACTGGATGTGTCCAAGTACAAGCCTAGTAATACAAGCGTGCACTCGAGATCACTTAAGCTGAAAGAATGTCAAAATATATTTTTCACACTCCCCACGCTGACTATCCTTGAACTCGGTCTGGAGGCTGGAACACCTTCACAAACATGTTCTTCTGCGCCTGTTGCAGTTGCTTGAGAAATCTACACACCCCAAGAAGTTTTGCCACATTGAGCTTGCTTCAAGTGTTGCAGCTTTACGGAGCCTGGAAAACTCACTTTCCTGATCGAGTACTGATAAGTTGGCCCAGTTGGCCAACCTATATCTGTTCGCCTCGCGGTGCGCCCGGAGGTCATGCTGGACGGTTTGAATCTCCGCACGGATACCGCGGTCCTGGATCGTTCTGGAACCCGACCAGAGTCGACCAGAGTCGACCAGCTATATAAAAATAGAATTGAGCAACAGAATGCAACAGAATTGACAGAATGGGCACTGGGTTGCCATCCACTTGTGAGCTCAGCTTGTGAGCAACAGAAACCAAATAGTGTTCACTCCTGCGGCATCAGCTCAGCAGCTTTTTGAAGATCCTGAAGCGCATCCTGACAATTGCAAACGAAAAATAGTCTGATCGAGGAGACTGCAACTTCCAGCGAGATTTCAAAGGAAACGTCACACCCATGCAGATTGCATTTGTCGCAGAAGCACATTGCCTCTGACAAGTTCCTATGAAGCTCAAATGCAATGTTGACACCCCCTGGCAGGCCTCGTAGTCACCTTGTCCTGCCATGGCAAAAGCAGGACACAGCCAAACTCCAAGCATGCCTCTTTAGATGGCCATGATGACAAACCCAACAACCCGCAAATCTCCTGCTGCTGCCTGACCACGTCGAAAGAGTGCCTGGAAAAGGACATTGAAATGCAGGTCGAGCTCTGTAAAAACTGTTAACCTAGTCTTTACCAAGTCCATGTCGAAAACAACGTGGAGCATTTCTCTAACCTTATTGGCTCCAGAAAACAGAAAACACGTTTGCCAAGTCCTTCAAAAACCAATGCAAATCAAAGGGAAATGCTTTCTTTTGTGATCTAATCTAGACTTGTCTAATGGTTCCAACTCTCCCCACCTTGGCACTTCCTGGCTCAGCACCTTGGTCTGTTTTCGAGAGCATAGAATCTCACCAAATCAATCAGCCAGAGCAGGCATCGTGAGCCATGATCAGACTGGCAGTGAGTGAGATGCTTTATGAAACTGCAAAGCTCTACCGCTTCATTGTGTCACGGGTTCATCAAAATCACGCCTATCCCCCCTCTGAAAACACCACCGAGCAGAATGCAGCCCTGGATCTTGAGGATCCTTCCAACCCATTGAACGTCCGCTTCCGTCTACATCCACTTTTTTCTATCAAGTGTCAGCCATTGTCAGCTCAGTAAAGGCAAGAAAGCTATTGGTCTCAGCACCACGTGAAAGACTCACGTTTTGGTCTTAGAGTCTAAAACTTCCGTAACAATCTGTGCCGTGGAGTCATGGAGCTTCACCTGAATCAACGGGAGCGAATAAATATAATATTACTGTACTTCCTATACAATATAATATGTTGTCTTAATAATTATCGATATATATATATACTGTATAATATATATATATATATATCATTATATAAAGTATCATATGTTTTAATTATTATATATAGATGTATGATTATATATGTTATTACATGTATTACTTATTATATAATATGCTATGATATATGTCATTTATTATTATATATATATATATTATTTATTATTACTATATATATATATATTATTATTATTATTATATATATATATATATATTTACTATTATTATTATATATAGATATATTATTATGTATATATATATATTATTGTTAAAAGTTGTTATATTTATATATATAATTATAT
>Ga0126342_10004298_pt1 | contig 24215 bp, 26 predicted proteins | sample Cyp1metagenome_FD_92528 | JGI IMG/M metagenome (GOLD analysis project Ga0126342, IMG submission 92528) | Coral microbial communities from Lord Howe Island, Old Settlement Bay, Australia - Cyphastrea 1 metagenome | ecosystem: Host-associated > Invertebrates > Cnidaria > Coral ...
ATTGCCCCACCCCACCCCACCCAACCCCACCCCAAGATAACCATAACGTAGCATGACGTCTGTGTGCTAGTTGACATGCAAGACCATCAAAAAACGAAAAAAAATCCAAAAAATGCTTAAAACACCACGGCCGTCTATGGGCCGGGCTCCAACTACTATCATTGATATAAGAATATATATAAATTCTCATTATCTACCAATTTATATGTTGGGCCCTCATGAAACTTTCGTTGCTTGCCACAAATTGCATCCAATCCCTTCTACGGATAATCTGAATAATTGGAATAACCAATCAATTGAACACAATTATACACTTCTGGTTGGTGGTATACCTACCCCTCTGAAAATATTTGTCAGTTGGGATTATTATTCCCAATAATTACATGGAAAAATAAAAAGTGTTCCACATTACCACCCAGTGGATTTATGGATAAGTTTCAGCACCATTTGCAAAATCCACACCGTGGCAGCGCAACATTTAAGTTCTTTTCTCTTGCGCGGCTAGCCCGCCCATCAGCAGTCGATACACTTCATGTGCTTCCACTGGTTGTAGTCGATATGTTTCCTCAGTGTCGCCGAAGTAACGCTAGGACACTCCACCCCTTGACATTTGAGTGGGGAAAAATATTAAACAATCAACATATGGGTATATATGGGTGTATTATATGCCTTGATATTTTAATATATGGGTATATTATATGCCTTGATCTTCAATCCTTATACTTCTAAAACAATGAACAAAAATACACAAAATCTTTGGGGTAAACATCTTGGGAGCGGTGAATGAGGATCTAGGTCCTAAATCAACCTCATTCCACCGTTTCGTAGGTCCAATACAAACTTCAATGCTCGCCGGTCAAATAACTCCGGACTTCCTAGAAACTGACAGGTACCTCCAGTACAAGCCCTTCAATCTGTCTGCGCTTCAGAATCAGAAACAAATCAGACATTTGACAAACAGGAAAACGGCAATGAAACATCTATTTCTTGATATGTCCAAAATGAAAATCAACACAAAAAACAGAAATCTAACCATCCAGCGCCACCAAAAATCCATAGTTTTAGCGTGGTTGTCTGTTGGTTCCCTAAGTTAAGCTCAAAAACGTGGCGCGGCAGGTCCAAATCCCCCAAAAACGTGATCGAATCCAGGCTTGAATCCCATCCCCCTATGAGAAACACCAAAAAAAACATGGTTTAACAGGGGATTTACACATATTTGGGACCACCATTTAGGTTGTGTTTAAGAGAGGATGGGATATTCCATGATAATCCATAGGTATACCACTGAAAAAAGGGGATGATCACAATTTCCCTATACCTCCCATGGGAGAAATCTCCAGGAATTCTGGCCGCATCGGAGGGCTGTCTGAACACTGGGTACCACAAAACTTGATGATTTTCATCATGTTTCTGCCTATGATTTATGGCTATAATTGGAACATATTGGAACTTTTTTCCCCATTTCCAAACACACAACTGGCTATTGTATGCTATTGTGACCCATCCTGAGAATTTGCAGACCAACCGACCATTGCAAACACACCCCAACAAATAAAGGTCTTACATGGTCATATTGAACCTCCAGGGAGGTTGCGCCGGCGAAAGAGCGAACGCCACTGTGCCTCCGGGCATCATGGCCTTCAGCCTGGGCGTTTGTGTCGTCGGCGAAGGATTTATGAGAGATTCATGGGAGCATAGCCATCGAACATCCGATTTTTTTCTGGGAACATTGGGATACAATGAGATATACCCTCTGGCAATTTGTTACATAACTATGGAAAATCACCATAGAAATAGTGATTGTTCCATATTTTTCCATGAAACATGGTGATGTTCAATCGTTTTTTGTATGTTTACCAGAGGGTATAAACAACGAACTGTATGGTATAGCAGTGTCAATCCAACGAACTTAATCCAACTGAACCAAGTTTCATCTACGTTCTTTGCTAACCTTCCATGTTTTCTGGTGAATATACCTAATTTGTTGTTGCTTCATCTCCATCATTTTATCATGTTTCCACTGGTCCATTCAGCACTTTTGATGATTGAATGATGGTCAATTCACAGGTTGTTCTACTCTTCATTTTTGTTGGTCAATGGATATATCTATACGTATATCTATATACCATTTATCAGCAAGGCTATATCCCGCAATGGGGACTATGATGTACGAGTATCAGTGTAGTTCGTGTAGCATACTTTTGGTCAACCGTTCACAAACCCGTTTTTGAAGGATCCTTAGTTACCAGATTCTTCTTTTAGACAACCCCAGTTAGTCCCTTTACATCGTTCCGGGGTTCTATTCTATTGTCTCCCAGCTAACCCACTTTGAGTACTGGTTATATCCTATATCAACGTCCCCCGTACCCTTCATAATCTGTGTAATTTTTATCAGGTCAGTCCCCCTTGTTTTTGTTAATGAGTGTAATTCGTGAAACTACAGTAAGGGAACTCCAAGTCATAAGTTGTCTTTCCTATCCATAAATATCTATAATACCCCCCCAAAGAAACCCCGGTTCCGTTTGTAATATCGGATCTATTTATTGGAGCTCCGGTTTTTGGGGAGTATTTTACAACACATTTAGGGGATGGACACGGATAATCCAAAGTCAAGCTACTTATTCCCGGTTCCAAGAACTTTGCCAAGTCTCAATGTCTTAATTAAACTAGCAATCCCCATATTTTCTCTTGGCGAGGTATCGATCTTTCCTTGATTTATAAATGAATCAACAAATGCGTGTTTGCAAAATCCAAACTTTATCATGTTGTTAGTGGCGAAATCAGGTACTTGCCAGATTTCTACAGATATCCCATATGATTCACACATTTTAACCATCATTAACCGTTCTTAAGCATCAACCGTGATTAACCATACATATTCCCATGATTAACAAAAAAATTGCATAGATGTTCCATAGATATCCATAGATATTATAAGATATTCCAGTATTAACCAGTTATTTTATGCTAGATTCTATAGATTTTCCATGGGATTTTCTATATCCAATTTTTCCATAGATATTCCAGGTAAACCATGGGTTTCCAAAGATTTTCCATATGAACCGTTTAAACCAAGGGAATTCGCAGCAAGTCGCTGCTTCATGGGTCCAATCTCCCAGAAGAACTCCACACCATCGTCGATGATCGCGCGGCAGGTGTCCTTTCTGGAGATTTCATGGTGATTTCATGTGAATATCCATGGTAAATGGCTTAATATTGGTTAATATTGGTGATTAATGGTGATTAATGGTGATTAATGGACTAATGATGATATACCCTTTGGTAAACTAATAGTTTGCAATGGAAAATTAGACATTTATAGTGGATTTAACTATTCAAAATGGTGATGTTCCATAGTTATCTTAGTTTACCAGAGGGTAATGTGGGTAAATGGTGGGTAATGTCTATATAATGGGAGGAAAATGATGTAAGACACTATGGATTATACCATTAATTATTCATATAGCATTATCATTCGTATTCATATATACCATTAATGTGGGTAAAACAATGTTATAAACCACCCATGACTGGGAATGGTAAACATACCACCGATTTAAGGTGATTTGGGGGATGGTTTATTATTGTTTTAACCACATGATATTATGATATTATATTATATGTAAAAATATGAATATTTATAATATGTATATATAATATATAGTATACGGGTTGGTGGTTTCAACCCCTCTTAAAAATATGAAAGTCAGTTGGGATTATTAATCCCTAACTGAATGGAAAGTCATAAAACTCATGTTCCAAACCATCAACCAGTATATAGATATATTATTATATATTACATATATATGGGGGTTTCCTCAAATGGAGGTACCCCTAGATCATCTATTCTAAAAGGATGTCCTGTCATGAAATGACCACTTGTTGATCCCCAATAGCTGGATGGTTTCCAGTGGAAAAAACATCTGTAAATGGATGATTTATCAGGGGGTACCCCTATTTTAGGAAACCACCATATATGTATGTATATATATATGTATGTATATACATATATATATATATAAATCTGATGTTGATTTATTTCTTTTGGAATCTCATGTTCTTGTCGATAGTTTTCGTGTAAATGAAACATTGCTTACCTTTTGTTTCCGCCTCACGTGACACCCAGCTTTGCCTGATCCCTGGATATAAATGGCTCATGGGATGAGCATCGTTTTATTTTTTTTCAAGGCTTAGACTCCAAAAAACTATCTTCATATATCCCAGCTTGAGATTGAGATTCAGATTAATACTGTGGAGTTGATGGGATGGTCCAGACTATATACTCCAAAACTATCAATACTATCATCACCAATCCCAGCTTCACTTTATATATATTTTCATTTTTAAGTAAACCTCGTTTTTCTTTTACTAAACCTCTCCTAAATAATAACAACGACCCCCAGATTGTTCGTTTCAGGTAATTTCAGATTGGTCAATTTGATTGTTAAGGTATCCCCTTTAGAAGGCAGTCAAAAACATAAGGTCCAATTTAAGGGTTTCATCCCCCTTACAAAAGTAGTCAACCCCGGGCTGTTTTTGATTATGGTCCGTCTTTTAAATTCTAACATTTATTTAAATAAGGTTTTGAATTTAATATTAGAGGACAGCTTCAAAATCCGATGTGTGGCAATTATAGTTTGATAGGAATTTTGACAATGTTTGTTCTCTTTATTAAGGTTTTGAATCTAATATTAGGGGAAAGCATCGAAATCCAATTTTTGGAAATAGTTTGATTAGAATTTTCTATAGGGATGTGATCGGTTTTGAAATGCCACATTTCAGTTTTTTCGAATTACGGATTTGATTTTATTATAACGGGAAAATGTCTCACCCTAATACTAACAACTACCCGTAGATTTTATTCGGGGGACCGTTGAGTACTAAGGGGGAAGGGGTTGTACATAGATTCAAATCATACTTTAACTAGCTTTAACTTCTATCCTTTCTTTTTTTGGTGTTTTCTAACTTCTATCCAGCTATAATTTCTTTTTGTTGGTGCGTTCATCATTCATTGCTCACCCACCAAGTCCCCTAAAAGGTGAGAGGCTGACTGTTGGTTGGCTATGATGAAATTGGGGAAAATAACAATAAATCATAGTTAATAATGAGGTTATAAACCAACTTGTAGTTAACTGTCATAAACATTGGCTAGTAATTATGATCTATGTATAACTGTATATATAACTATAACATATATTGGCTATTGGTTATTGACTATGATAAAAAATAAACCAACTTGTGGAGCTCTCACCTGCGGTGTGGCCGTCCTCCCATTGGTTTGGAGAGCTCAAACCTGCCACGTCAGACTCCATGCGTGGTTTTGGGAAAGATGGCCATAACAAATAGATATTCATGGGATTGCCAAAAATGGAATGGTTATGATGGTTATCTGGTTGGTGGTTGACCTACCCCTCTGAAACATATGAAAGTCAGTTGGGATCGGTATTCCCAATATAGGAAAAATAAAAATGTTCCAAACCACCAATCAGATATCTTTCTTATGATAACAAAGAATTCCACATCAGTTTTATCCATTTGACAGTGATAACTAATTGGAAAATGTAATGATAATTGGGGATTGCCGATTAATCGGAATATAACAATATTATTAATGGACATAGATAATAATGATCTTACTATTATTACAAATTATTACCATTGGGGAATATAGTCATCTAGAACTATCTGGGAATATTATTATCAAGTATCATTATTATCTAGTAGTCGTTGCTACTACTTATTGCTACCATTGAGTAGTACATATATATATAATAGTATATTGGATTTTTGGACACATGATGAATAGATAAACGAATTTAGTGCATTAAAATTACAAATTACTATTGTTGATGAATATGACCATCAGCTTATCATAAGTGAATGGGATCAACTATGGCAATGATTATTGAGAATTAAATAATGGGATATAATCGGGGATAACGGAAGCTTTACTAATGCCTTCCCTCTGATATTCAATATCACCCAAACAAAACTCTGGTTTAAAATTAGATGATTTTGCGTGTATATATATATAAATATGTATATATATATATGAAACCCAGTTCTGCATCATGAAGGGTGTTAATGCTGGATAAGTGGTGGATGAATTGTGATTGAATATGGTTCAACTAATATGGTTCAACTAACAAAGCTACTGATGTTTATTAGAATATTAGATTTGTATTGAATATGAATGTTTACCCCAGTAGGTTAACTGTTTATTTTGACAATGTTTATTGAATATGAATCAATTCTGAAAGTGGAAAGTGGCAAAGCAGGAAATATCAGGAAACCTTCTGATTCCAGGTCCTGAAATGTGTTCGAATAGTGACCAAATGAGGTGGGTTTCCTGACATGGGGTTTACCATTTTTCTATTGCACACAACAAACATGAATAAATAAGTCAAACACCTAGGAACTATGAGTTGTCTGATCTATAATATCCTAAGGTGCTATGTGTGTCTATCCAACTGGGACGCCCAGAACTAGTTGTAACACCGCGCCAACCAAAAAATGTAAGTACCACAAAACCATTTTCAGGTAATGTGGTTAAAACAATGTCATAAACCATACCCCAGTCATCACCATAGATAGGTGCTATGTTTACCATTCCCAGTCATGGGTAGTTTATAACATTATTTGAACCACATTAATCATTCCATTAATCATCCCATGATCCCTATATAATCCCTATATAATCCCATTAATCAACTATGGTATATGGCATTGTTTTAACCACAAAAAAATGATCATTTGATCATCAAAAAATCCATGACCGTGGGGTGCTCACTCTGGGAGACTTTACCCCAATTAGCTGGATACGAAGCAATCCCTGATGAGGTCAAACAGCACATTTCGGTGACTCTATAGAACCAAGGGATATTTAAGATGATTAAGATGATTAGCACTAGCTGTTCCAGGAAAGTCCCCGAACCTGTTCCTGTTTAAAGAATTAAATACTCAATGGTTGTTTCCAACCAATGGGTTTAATCATGTTTAGACCCCACAAATTGTTGAACAATTGGATGATAGTTCCCCCAATCCTGGCCATCATTCCAGCCACGTTACATGTACCACGTTACTCCTATGTCAAGTATAATTAGTTTAGGTTACATACTACCACAAAATGTTCCACATCCTATTCCACAACAGAAATTCGATGTATCCAATATCAATGAAATATATATATACTATTCCAATAACCACTATATATATATATATCCACTATAATCCAATAGATCTCCCAGGATATTCCACGATATATCCCCAATGATCTCCCACGGGGTCCACCTTGCACCAGCCCCTCCGCGATGGTGGAGGCGGGTGTGCCCGGAAGCCAGCGCTCACCGGTCCTCAGACAAAAACCACCATGAAAATATAGCAATCTCCCCACAAAATCCATGGAATATGATGGAAGACTCTTTGGAAAACTGGAAATTGTTTGGTGAAAACGATTTTTTTTTAAACCATTCTGGACATATTTAAGTTCGATCTTTTGGGGGGCTTACTAGCTGTATGGCTATGAATAGGGGATATGCCGCCTTTGTGATTTTGCCAGGGTCGTAAGTCATAACACGAAAATCGAAGGAAAAGTTTGTTACTCTGTCAGATCTTTACCATCGTACTTCCATAGATTTGTCTTATGTTGGCTTCCTACCAGAGGGCCACGCAAAACATCTGCAGTATGGCAAATTCAATCGAAACTCAGATCCCCCAGTTACCCAGTTTACTTCTAAGTCGATGACATTCCCCCGTTGATGCACCATTGTTTCAACCAGTCACTCGAACCAGCACCTTTCATCTTATAAGCCAAATTTCCAGATGGTATGCCTTAATACTATGAGAATTTCTGCGAGTCACACACTGGAACACACCATAATTTGGTGTCTTCCTTTAATCTTCATTCTGGAACCTCAAAAAATCCTCATCCCTTTTTAGGCTTAATAAAATCATTATATGTATATATATGTATATATACAAGTGTGAACAAATATATATATAGTATATAATATAATATACATATAAGAGTATGATCAAATATATATAATATATATATAATATATGATATATATATATATAATGTATGTTATATATAAGTATGATCAAATATGAATATGTTCCATTTAACAATTCACATTTTTAGCATCCCATCATTGACCATGCCCCATGGTGCCATGGCAGCCGGACTGAGAGGAGTAGACGGTAATCTCAGGGGATTTCAACCTCACCGGACACCAGTGCCGTGGTTCAATGGAGTTTTCCTAAAAGGGGTACCCCAAAACCATGGCTTTCAATATTGATTAATAGTAGAATGGTCTAATGACTTGGATGATTTGGTACCATTTATGGAAACGCCCATTTATGGACTTGTGAAACCTGGCTGGATTTTCGATCTCACGACAACAAGGGCAAACGTGACGTCATCGTCCGAGGATTTCAATCGAGCTGTCGAGTTAACAAACGACATGGAAAGCACACTCCCAAAATAATTTACAACACACAGCCAGGGAAAAAAACATGAAATACACTCCCAAAAAAAACATGTAGAATGTAGCAAAAGAAAGTAGAGACGCTCGCGTCTGCTTGATCCTCGGTCATGAAGAATAGCAACATCAGCATGCTCAGCCGATGGTCATAAATAGCAAAACATAGTCGGAGCTCGATGCCGACTGCTGCAGTGGATGTACAGCCTCGCTGAATCGCGATCAAACTTGACACCATACGCCCCTCCAATAGGCCGCCCCAACGTTGTGTTGAAAAACACAGCAGTGAACTGCCCAGCTGAAAACAAACATGGGAATGAATCATGCGAAAAAAACATGGTTACATATGATTGCAATGGTTTCGATGTAAGGGTTACACAAGTTTTCAAGGTAAATCATTCAATGGTGATAAGTTATAATGTATTATATCACTTAATATCATATAATTGGATGCAGCAGCGAAAATAAATGTATTACCAATAGGAAAGAAAATGTGTGGGACTGAGAATACACTATATATATACATTTACTGAGCCACTGGATGTTTGGACAACTGAATACCAAGAATTGCGACGGCCGAGCTGGGACATCCAAGTATGGAACTGATGACACCCCAAGAATGACTGATCCCTCCGGAAACGATCACGTTTGTTTGTGAGTTCTGGGTTCTTTTTGTTCAGCAAAAAGTCTCTTCCTGCCCTTAGCTTACAACAAGTTGAGCAGGAATTCAAAAAGATCGTGCAATCAGTATTCTATAACCAACTTCCAAAATGTTGTATTCAATTGCCGATTATTAATCTTCGAAATGCGTATGTTTACTGCTGGAAGTCAGCTAGAAGTCACAAGCTTCAGATTCTCAAACTGACACATCTCGGTCATCGTGAGTATGAAACATTCTTACGCCCTATTGAACCGATGACTAAAGAACACTAAAGTAACCTGGAAATTTTGACGGACACCGATATGAATTTGCATGTTTGGACTGTTCTTATTGGATCCGACATAAGGGGTGGCATGCATTAAATTGTAGTCCCACAAAACGAACATACACTGCATCGAAACAAAATATCGAGGGCGTGTTTGTTTAATCACCTGCAGAGTTTCTATACTCAGTCATCCTGCTTAAACATATTGCCAACCAGTTTGATAGTTATTCTGGTTACCTAATCACTTACCCATAGGATCCATGTATGCTATATATGGTAACATTTACCATCAATATACCCCAAATGTTAGCATATATACCATGCATGGATCCTATGGGTTATGTACATCATCCTGAAGTTGACTATCTTAGACCCCGTGAGCATCTTATCCGTCCATATCTTTCTGCCGGAGATGGTCAAATTGCGGAGCCACAAAAAAGACCCAATGGCCAATATCCACCATCCGTATAGTCACAATAGCGTTCACTTTAGACCCGCTCAAAATTAAGAAAATATTGTTTCTAAACATGCTTAAACATTTCCAAAACATAACATCTATAGATAATCTATGTTTCTTAACTTTCTTAACAAAAAAAAACTATATGTTTCATCTTGACATCCCCCATGACTACCACAAGGAAAGAAAGTCCCTGGGAGGCGCGACGTGTCGCTACGCAGCATGGAGAGCAAATGCTGCTTGAAGTCGGCCTGCGGTGTCAAGCGGTGTCTATGGCTGGCAACCACGTGGGACTTTTCCATGACTTTTCCATATGGTTTATATGGTTTATATGGTTTGTTCTATGGAATTTTCCATGTTCCATGATTTTTTCAATAGATGATCAATATGATCAACAAAAACTCAACCAAAAATTCAAGCCGTAACATCCGTAACTCAAAACAAGTGGTCAGCTTGAAGCAACTGGCCGTCCCGAAAGGACGACTTCGGTCCAGGATGGTGGGGAATGTCGTCTACCATTTTTTTGACAGAGGAAATATGGGATAAATGGCATATCAATCATTTTATGGGGGCTAGATACGTAATATTTCATAATATGTCATAATATTTCATAATATGTCAAAATACTTCCATGCAATACGTAACATCATATTAGCGTAATATTAGCAATGACAAGCAGATTGGGTTTTACAAACGACATGCCGCTTCATCATCCCCGGAAGACCATCCAAATCACCGGTTTTGAACGTAACCAATCAGCAACGTTTGAACAAAGCTGTAACCCACCCAAGTTATGTCTCATGGAACATGAAATAACATGAAAGTCGGATGTCTTCCAACTTCTAGCAGATGACAATTACTGGATTAGTATAGGTATAGGCCACAAGTCCCAGTTGCGAGGAAGATAAACATCTGGCAACACCTTTGGATTGATTTGTCAGATTTAGGGATGAACATGTTGCCTTTCAACACGTGAAATATAGCTAGCAATCCTATGTAAGAATGGGTCAACCATTTGAGCCTCTCAACCTGCCTAAGAAAACATAGGATCTATATGGGGTTCTTATGAATATATATATATATGGATTATAGTGGGATATCATGGTGATATGACTACCCTCTGGTAAACTGTCACATAACTATGGAAAATCACCATGCTATTAATGGGTAAATCCACTATTTCGACTGGGCCATTTTCAATAGTTTTTTGTATGTTTACCAGAGGGTATATTTTCCCATTAGTACCAGAGGGTCATATTCTTCAGTTGCTATGGTCCCCAGTGACTCGCCATCTTGCGCCTCAGCCGGTTTCATCAACTCCGTGTGGAACGCTGCGTTGCAGCCTGCGGGTCTCGCGACGGCATCATGGCTGTGGATCACCTCGAAAATGGAGTTGTGTCGGGTTCAAACATCGATTTTTCTTATTTTTTTTGGTGTTTTTCTTAATGAACGTTTGTGTTTGTGAAATCCCCATGTGTGAAAAAACTTTTTGCTGCTGAAAAATCCTCCCTCATTTTTGCTCAGGAAATTCCATGTTCTCCTGCGGCCCATCTCATCACCAGCGCTTGGATGCTTTGCGGTGGACTCAATGGTGCCTCAAAGAAAACCTGGTGCTTCATCCCAGAATGTCATAGCTGCATCGCTAAGGAAGCTTAGTCAAAATATGACCAGGCTTTGTAAAAAATCAATGGCCATTCCAGGAACCCAAATTGGAGGTACCTATCATATATAAGGCCTATGCAAGGGCTATATATACCCAAAATATGGCCTTATATGGTACAGTACCTCCATTTTAGGATCCTGGAATTCCCATTGAATCAAGGTACTCACTGGGATGAGCAAGTACCTAATTAATTCTACAATTTGGAGAGCTATGAACAACTCTCCCAAAAACTTGTTTTAGGACATAAAAATTAGTTGTGGCCCCATGATCATCCGTCATCCCCATATATTGGTTGAATCGCCTCAATATCCCATGGTTTCAGGGGTTCGAAAAGTCGATCTAAGTCGCTTAAAATCTGTCGGTTTTCGTGGGTGGAAACGTCGAACAACAAAAAACAGTCAAACATATGTTTGACTTGTTGGTTTTTGTTTGCCGTTTTTTTCCTCAGACCGGACGAGAAAAGGACTTTGTGTTTTATCTACTTTTTAAAAAAGTTTAAAGAACAGCTTTTAAATGTTCGTGGCTGTTGTCTTGATGTTTGATTTTTTAAAAAAAATATGGGGTGCGAAAAGTGCTGCGTTGCAATTCTATAGTACACATGTCATGTAAAGTTTGGTCAACAATAAAATGTGTATATGAATATAATTGTGTGTATGTATAATGTGTACATACATCCATGTCTTGAAACATATAATATAGACTCTGTAGTATCTTCAAGCAAATTCGAAACGAAGTATGAAAAACATATTCAAGAGAATATGGTAGCACACTAGCAAGTACAAGAGAAAGGTAAAGTATAGTAGCTGAGCCCTTCATTGACCTTCGGGAATGTATGAACATAAATAAATCTTTTCAAAATTATTTTCTACCCAAACCACAATAGTAATGCAATATATATATATTTTTGAAGCTGTTTGGAACCACATATGCTGGTCATTTTGGAAGTTGACATTGATGTTGGTGCACGCAGCTGTCTATAGCCATCCACTTCCATCTAGGTTGGAGGCTTTCTCCGACTACCCACATTGATGGGATCTTGGTGGGAAAAAAAACAGGCTCAGTAGTCAGTTCCATTTAGAAATTATTTAGATAGTACAGTATTTGATGGGAATAATAGGGTGCATCATGACTAAACAATGGTTAATAATGGTTGATAATGATATATAATGATCATAATAATGGTGATTTATGATGATTAATGATGATCTGGTTGGTGGTTTGAACCCCTCTGAAAAATATGAGTTCGTCAGTTGGAAGATGAAATTCCAAACTGAAAGGGCACATAAATTCATGTTTCAAACCACCAACCAGTAATTATCTAATTCATTAAAAAAAACATGTCGTTGTGTAGGACATTTTTACTGCCATGATGAACCGCACTGGTTGAATGTCAAGCTTGGATCTGACATGGGTGCAGCAGAGTTACGTTCAGACATCGTTCAGACAGAGTCCGTTTGAACGTTGACCACTACGTGGATGCAGTCCAGGTCTGCCTTTGACTCAGATCGTTTTGACAAAACGTCCAAAAGGCTTGCGAGCGCTTCCATGGAACGCGTTGTAAATAGAAAGCTCTGTTGGGATCGTCTCTTTGCATCTCTGTGCCGCCAAGATAAGCTTTGCCGATGCGCATCTCTGTCTCGGGCTGATGCAGCACGCTCTATCGAAGATACTTGAGAAGATGTCCAAGACCGTCAGAGATGGTGCCAAGGCCACGTTTGAAGGTCAGGCCACGAGATAGCGCAGCATCAACATGCTCGGCACAATTGGCCCACGATGCTGCCAACGATACCTGTATCGTCCTGGTGGTGTCCATGCCACAGCAGCATTTTAAAAGCGGACTTCGTCCTCGGTTGTCCTCGGCCTGGCTCTCCCTACGGCCCAAGTTATAAGTTTATTTGTAAACCCAACAGACCAACTTAATGATCTTTTTCAGATGCTCTCCCTGTAAGTGGTTTATGAATGTTTATGACCCAAAAAGCTCAGTGATCTGTTTGAGGATGTTCCAAATCAATGTATATAAAATTATGTTTTTTTCATACTCTCTTGTTTGGGGACCCTTTCTGTATAGAGAAAACTCCAATAGTAAATTGGATTCGGTTGAGGGAACCATTAAAACAAGTGTTATCCCGTGTACACTTCCCAAATGAAGGATTAACAAAGTGGACAATAAACAAAATTATGTCCAGCAACCATCCTGACCCATCTAAGTGGGGATGATCAAATGGTTAGTTTAATCTCCCATTCTAAGTATATGCATTGGCGGTTTTTAAAGCTTGTGGTGTTTTACACAGGTTCAGTTGCATCAGCCCAGTTCTTGGAATCCCATATTTTCAATCCACTACTTTTCCGGTTTCCCATTATATACCATTATATCTGGGTAAACTATGAGGCCATTTGGGATGATTCCAAACAATCCATTACCATGATTCCAGGCTTAGGTCGCACAGTGAGCTAGTGATGAAATTCACCCAGATTATATCTATATACATCTATATACCATTACCATCTGGTTATGTAACATAGCTATGGAGAATCCCTTATCAATGGAGGGTTTTAATGGGAAAATCATTTGTAAATGGGCCATGTTCCATAGCTGCGTTAAATAACCAGAGGGTATATCCCATTAATATCCCATTGAATCACTATAAATCCCATGATTTTCCCAGAAGATCAAGGCTATGTGTTGAATGAGTGACAAAAAACGGCCAGATAGTTGCCAGGATTCCATCAACCGTGTATCACTTAAAATACGTACAGTTGATGTATGGGACCATTGGATAACAGTTGATAGCTGATACATTATGATGATATGATATTATATCAATATATATATATATCAATTATATCAATATCACAGGATCATTATAGATAACAGTTGATAGTTTCTAGGAATAATTTGTTTGATAGCTAAGAATTGTATCCATTTCTGTTCCGGACCATGGAATTATGTTTGTATATCAACCATTAGGTCGGATCTATAAGCATTAAACATGATCCTGGGATTATCCAATCTATTTATATTATGGCATTATCCTGAGATTATCCCAGCTGTATATCTATAGATGCTCTTTACCCATGCTTTACATCCGTATGTTCCATAGAACTTCTCGACTGCCGACGACTCGACGACAATACGCCGGGTGTCGCGCCTTTCAAGTCCGCCACTTTCTGAGCACCCCGCTCCTCGATGATCGGACAGGACACCAAGATTGATTCGATGTCAAAAACAAGGTGTTACCAGGGATTTGTTGGGGAAATTCATGGGGATTTACCCTCTGGTAATAGTGGTTAATCATGGTTGATAATGGTTGATAATGGTACTAGTGGGAACATATACCCTCTGGTAAACAAACAGTTTGCTAGTGAAAATGGCCCAGTCGAAATAGTGGATTTACCCATTAATAGCATGGTGATTTTCCGTAGCTATGTGACAGTTTACCAGAGGGTAACCATCCAAACTTGGAACTTGCAAACATAGATGAACATAGTGAATATCAAAAAACTATTAAACTTAAATCCGGAGAACGTCCCAAACTCATCAAGAGATTGATGGTATATCGTAGTATACACATGTAGAAACCATTTTCGAATCGGAGGTTTGTGGCATTGGGTTTACTGTACCACATTTGACTCCAAAACTCTCCCATATCTATTTGGCTGGGCGTCGTATTTCCCACATTTGTGTTTTCCCAGATGTGTGAAGCTCGTTGGAGAACCCGTGAACGAAAAAATTGTGTGTTACATTGTCTACATATGGAGGATTTGCCATGACGCACTGTCACGGCGTTCCTTTATAATTCTTCTTTATATAAATATATATATATATATAATATAACTTTTTTTTCTCGGCTGCTGAGAAGGTCTCATGCCGTGGCCTGCAGAACTTCAAATTCGCCCTAGATGGGCTGATAGTCTGGCATCATGCGAATGCCGCAATCCATGCAGGCAGATCGCTCAGCCAAAAACTTGCCATAGGTGTCGACAAGTGGAACTGGAACTTCTGTGCCTTTGCGTGTCCCATCCAACTTGGCCTTGATGGCTAAAGCAAAACTTTGATTAAGTTTGGAGGGATACTCCTTTGCACATGCCGTGCGAACTCACCGGTCTCAGAGCGACCGATGAGGAATGCGGTTGGCCGCACTGGCTGTGCAACTTCACATTGAGCAAGCGCATCACCTAAACGTGCATTACTGTACATCAATGTGGTAGGCTTAATGCCTTGAGAGCCATACCGCCACTGCTGTATGGACAGCTTGGAAAATAGCCGTCTGGGCGGCCTCATGATCATTCTGACCAGTCCCAGGCGCCATATTGATGTCATGTCACCATCTTGTGGTGGTGCAGGATGCTCAACAAAAGCCGGGCTACCTCTCAGGGCTGCAGCGCATGCAAGGTGGAGTCCTTTCAGCAGCAACGTGTTGCCGATGTGCAGCTGCTGTAGTTCCGCCCATGTTAGCTTCTCCAGGCCCCAAAGATGTGCTCCATGACGTAATGGCCTCGGGCCAGTTACAACAGAGCCATCTGGTCCAAGAAGAGAATGGTGTCGAGCTGCGCTCCACGTCTCGCATGAAGGGCCCAGAAGGATGCCTAAGCATCGTCCTTGCTGGATGATATCCATGAGGAATGTCCATAGCTTCGGATTGTGGATGTTCATCTCAGGATCCACTGCTGTATCTACAGATAAAACATGGATGTTGTGAAAACCACCTGCCAGCGAGTAATGCTCCATCCAGTCCTGGAAATCTCCCGAGCGTCTGCGGCCTGAGTACAAATGAATGATGTAGTACGGCCCTTCAGTTGGGGGTGCCTGGTGCACACGTTCTCCATACATGTGCCATTTTGCCCTTCGTTGTTCAGCATCAGGAAGATCTGCATAGCGTCGCCAGATCGGGTGCGCTCGATTGTATGGCCTGGATTGTACCGGTGGCAATCTCGGTGCAGGTTCGTCAGGTGGCAAATGGGCCCAAAGCTGCGCCAACTTCGCCATCTCATGTCTCGTCTGCCAGGTAGGTAATTCTTCCAGCATCATTTCATTGGCTCTGTCCAAGCTTGATGCTCGATCAGGGTCAAGATCCTCAGGCCAGAGATCGTAAAACATGGTCTCAGCCCAATGGATGTAGATGCGCGCTCCCTTCATGTCCGGGATGTCCATGTTGAGAATCTTACCAAACATGATGTTCTGGTACGTGATGTGGTCCGCATCAAAGTCACTGCGCCATTCTGTCAAGCCAGCACTGAAGGCATCGCAAACAATGTCAGTCAGCGCTGGGTCTGTTGAAGGAAACCACCATGCAAACTCGTCAGCTCCTTGCTGCCTCACATCGCTGATGCGCTGCTTCAGCTTGATGCGTTGACGTTGCACACTCGTGCGTCGAATGGGCCCATGCATCCGTCTAATAGCTGGGAGCCGTTTGATGTTCTTCAGATGTGGCGGTAAGGTGATGGTTGCAGGAAGATCTGGTTGTCGGGATCCACAAACTCGATCCCAGCATCCATTGGGGCGGTACTTCAAGTGTTGTTGTACACGCCATGTAGTGTGGAAGTCTTTCAGGCATCCAGCACAAGTGGTTGACTGGATGTAAGGCCGTTCGAGCGACATTGTTCCATGCTTCTGGTACATGTGGGTGGCCAGCGCATGAGACGTCTCAAAGGTGATGCCGCATTGTCCATAACCAATAATTGTTTAGGTTGTGTTGTCTCTTCAGTCTCCTCCGGGACGATGACTTCGCATCCATGTTGTCGAAGGTGTTGCACAATTGCATGGTGTTGTGTTTGAACTTCAATCGCAAGTTGTTCCTGTAGGAGTTGTCGGCGGCAGGCTCTACTGACAAGGGCTTTCCAGTGGGTGCACTGCGACAAGGTTTCGAGGGCAACTCTCCATTCTTCACCTGTCGTTGGGATCGTGATGGGTAGCTCCACAAGGTGCTCCATCCACTGCAAATCAGTGCACACTTCCCAGAGCCAGCCTCGTTGCCGCTTGAACTCCAAAAGAAGTAATTGCAAATGGTAAGGCCGTCCATGTTTGCTCAGGGCTTGGAGATAGACCAGGCGGTTTCGTGCCCACAAAATCCTAAAAGGAATCATCTTCGATTGCGCAGTGAAAGCTTCATCATTGATGCGGGTCTGCTGCCAGAATCCTTCATCATGAATGCGTCGGTGATGGTCAATGATAACAGCCTCAACCTGTTTGATCTGAGCTGCTGATACATCTGACCAGACCGCGCATCCATATAGGAGGCGCGATGCTACCAAACTATGATATAGCTGTTGGCGACCTTTGACATCAACGCTTTGTTTTTGAAGATTGGTCTCTTCATTTCTTCAAATGCCTGTCGTGCAGCTGCCATCCTCTGATTGATCTCTTGGTTTAATTCAGCATCCATCGCAAATCGTGCTCCAAGATGCTTGTAAGAAGCAACTATGCGGAGGCGCAGCAAATGTGTAGGTGTTGCAACAACAAGGCATGGTGGCAGAGGTTTATCAAATGTAGTAGTTCGCTGATGATTGGCTCCAGCTCCTCGGAACATCACAACTGCTTCCGTTTTGCCAGCTTCAAAGTTCATCGTCAAACCATGATCTCTGAAAGTGCTGTGGACAATGCTCGTGACCTGTTCCAATAACGGCAGGATGTTGCTCGGGTTTCCACATGCAATGGGCACTGCAAGATCATCAACCCAGCTGATGGGTGGAATGTCAACCTGCATTTTTGCCTTCCCATCAACATAGTGTTCCAAATCATCCAGCTTCTCCTCCAAAATGGTCATGATGCGTGACATGAGCAAGTTGAAGCTAATGTCGGCCATAGGTGACCCAGGCCGAGTACCTCTTGCCGTCATAGTAACGTTGTCGCCATTGTGGTCCAGTTTGAACCAGGTTCCACGGTGTAGATCATGTAAGAATTCTCTCAAGGCTGGGGGTATGTCCGCTGGCGTGCGGTTGCAGACGTCCTCCAGAAGTTGAGCAAGTGCAATGTTGTCAAAGTCCAGGGGATCCACAAACTTGTCAAGGGTTTCTTTGTCAATGGCTCTTCTGCGAATAAACACCAGTTCCCTCAACAAATGATGGAATGCCGCCTTCATATCAATGAAAAGATTGGCTGTTGACATGCTACATTGTCTTGCTTGGCAACTATGGAGTCTCAGAACCTGCATCGCAGTGATCGTCTGCTGGGCAGGAAGGCCTCCGATCTGGCCTCTTGCCTGACGTTGAATCAACGTCGGAAGCAACCTACGTCTCGTCCAAGCATGTAGGATCTTGGCGTACGAGTCAGCCAGTAAAATACCTCGAAACGTTGATGGATCTTGTGGAGAGCCTTTGCGTTTCCAGATTGCCTGAAGATGGCCTCCCTTGAATCTGGAGGGTTCAATGCTCGAGAGAACAGACTTCATCATGACATTGTGGATGCCTGGCGCAATGGTTGGTGCTGAAAGTCTGCAAAGTTCTGGAGGAATTCCATCTGGTCCTGGCGCTCGATATGATTTTTGTCGCAAACACATTTCTTCAACCTCGTAGAGTGTTGGTAGTTCATGAAGATCATAGAACTGAACGTTGGGCTTGATGGAAAGGTCTTGGCAATTGTTTTCAAGGCAAATGTTCAGGATCTCTTTTTCCTGGACTGTAGTGCCTGCCTCCAATTGCTCAAAGTGGTACAACATCTCTTCATGGTTGTCATGCGGTGTAGTACTCTGCTTGAGCTTGTTCTTGGGAAGCGTCGCTTTGATCTTTTTCCATAAGCCAGTGAGCCCTTCTTGTGTGTAAGTTCGACCTGCTTCTGCTGCAAGGTTTTGGTAGAAGGCTACATCCTCTGTCCTCACTGCCTCCTGTGTGACGAGCTTGCTGAGCTGTCCCAATCGATGGGTAGTTTGTGCTAAAGCAATGTCATGCAACTTGATCCATGTGCATAGCTCATCCGGTTGAGACTCATTTGGTTCTTTCCAAGCTCTGAAAAGGTACTTCATTCTGACTCTCTGCATCTTCTGCAGTTGTTTGAAAATGGCTTTCTTTTCATCAACGAGAGCCCATGTTTGGTCTGAGATCTGAGTTTTCCGGCGTTTGATGCTACGCTGTGGGGCAATCGCAGTGATGAAGCCTTGTGTTTGCTGCGTCAATATTTCTGCAGAGAGGTGAGGATCAATGGTCCATGGTGGCAGCGGGTGTTGATCAATAAGCTGTGTTTGGACATGTTCTTCACGCAGCCTTTTGGTAAGGTCTTGTCGATTGTATTTGAGGCCAAAACGCTCAGAAATGTTTTGCAGTGCGACTGTGCGCTGAAAAGCGATATCACATTTGGCAACAAGATGGTCAGTGCGATCGATGCTCAAGTCAATGTCAAAATCAATCGTTGAGCATAATTTGGTGTAGACCAAATCATTGGGCACAGCAATGTAGTCAATGCGGGTCTCATGTTGTCCATCTGGTGAAATGTATGTGGCATGTTGATCACCATCGTGGTGTTCAGCAAAAGTGCAGGGCAGTTTCAATTGGTGCTCCAAAAGCCAACGGTGGAAACATGCTCCCGGCGCATTTTCCTGCGTGCCTCCATAATCACTATATGTCCTCTGTGATGATGTTTCCAACGTGTCCATTGGTATCACCTGCAAAGAAGATTGGCCAGTCATATCGATATGGACATAGCTTTCTTGCAATGTGCTCCCAAAACACTTCACCTTCGTGGGCAGGACGTCCTGAATGTGGAGCACGTCCGGTGACAATGATACATCGCCATTTGGGCATCTGTAGCTTGACAATCAGGTATGTAGCTCCAGAGTCAATGAGGAAAACCTGCTTCGAGCTGATGGGAGAGCCTCCTGTGAAGAAGGGCAATGTACTCCATCTCTGCCATCATTGGTAGCCGGATGCCCAATGATGTGGTAGAATCCATTGCCACGATCAATAAGTCGTTTGTGTCTGGTTTCTTGTAATGCAACAATATGACATCTGGCTGTGTGGAACTGCTCCATGAGTAGTTGTTGCCGAGTAAGCTGCGGAGTTGCACGCTGCGGTCCTTCGGCAAGAGTCAACACATTGGCAGTCGCAATCACAAAGGAAATGTCAATGGTGCTGCAGGGTTGTGGTGGCGGATTGTCAGTTGTCTGTGGCAAGCTGCATGATGCGGGCACAATCAGTTGATGTCGCAGCAAGTGTCCATCCAATTCGGGCACGTCTCTGGCATCAGCATTCTGGCAGTGTTCAAGGAACCAAATCCATTGCAGTGCAGAAAGATGATTTTCATCAGCCATCCATTGTTGCAATGTGTCGCAACCATCAACTTCTTCTGGGTGTTGTGAAGCAAGCTTGGCAAGTCTGTCTGCAAATTCATTGTAGGGATGGTTCGTGTGAGCTTTGATGTGCTCCCAATGAATGCCATGATGGGTATGACGGTGCTGCAGGATGTGAACAAGCGATCGCATCATAGTCTTCCATTGTTGATGTGCTTGCGTTCGCCATTTGCCACTGGCTTGATTTCCTGCATTCATCGCATCAAAATTGAAACTGAAATTGATTGACTGTCCAGGGTGATGATCTTGATGTCCTGAGCTGATGTGGATAGCCCAGATGAGTGCCCATGTCATTGCTGCATGCTCGCCCTCAAATGCATGTCGAGCTTTGTCTACTCGTTTGGACATGCATCCAGCAAGGAATCTGGAATCGTGGGTCTCGCAGATGCATACAATGCCAGCACCAACAGAGCCTTGGGCAACTTTGGAACCATCAACGTAGAACGAGACCTTCAAGACCGGTTGCATAGTGCTTTGTTGCAAACCCTGTAAAGCCCATATGGTCTCATCTGGTAGATCGAGGTCAGCTGGGAGTTGTTCCATCAATCCAAGGTGAATATGATGAAGGGCTTCACGTGCCCAGATGACAGTCGAAAAATCCACTAAGACCTCAGGTGGTCTAGGGATGCTTTTGTCAAGGCAAAGTTGGATGCAAGGCCGCTGGGCTTGAGCCACCGCACCAGCTGTTAGGCGCCTTGCAGTGCCAATGCTGTTGTACAGCTGCAGCATCGCTGTAGTGTCATCAGCCTGCGGCACTGTTTCCCATTCAAAATCTGTGTCGGCTTCTTCATAGACTCGCCGAATGGAGCGATAGGGTATCCCATCACGTAAGCATCGGGCTATGACCCTTGTCGGCACCGAAGCTCTAGGCAAAGGAGACAAATCAATTCTGATATAATCTCCATGTTGTAGTGTGATGGGCGCATGCTGATTCACACCCAGGAGTTGTTCGTTGAGTCTAACGATGCATTTGTTTCTCGCCTTCCTGCAGAATGCTTGAAGGCGGAGCTCTTCCAGGATAAGTCGACGTGTGATCTCTCCTCGAAGAGCTTTTGCATATCGATGGGTGCTTGTTTCATCAGCTTGATGCTCAGTTGGCTGCTCGCAGATCTAGTGGTCGATGATGGACAGAATGAATGTGTTGAACATCATGCCGAGAAAGTCCAAGTTCATGTCGTATGTTGCTACTATGCATCTGTGCCCATGTGTCAGTGCATATTCTCTTTTGCACAACTGGTTGGTTGAGCTGAAAGATGTGCATGAAGTGCGATTGAACTTCACTGTCATATGAGGCTCCTGAAGAACCAGGTGTCGCCATGTCAAAGTCATCCTCTAGCTCTTGACTGTCCTGTTCACATTGACTGCTTCAAAGTTGTCTTCTTGTAGGGCAACTTCAGGAACATCAGTCAGACTCGGTTCAGGATCCCGCACAATCTGAGGTTGATGCGCCAGGAAGGATTGTTCATCACCAGTTCCTCGCCGTGGAGATCGACTGCGACTGATGGTCCTTCGAAGAGCGCGTTGTGAATCTGCAGAAGCACGGTTTTCAGCTCCAGTGTTTGTTGGTCGAGGCTCAAGCACATACAAACGATAGACGCACCATCTTCCAAGGCAGTGGGTCGATAGGGCTGATTTCTGACATGTTGTCCTCTATATACAGCCTCAATACGGTGATTGAAGATCTGCTGGCACATGTGTAGGGGAAGGCAATGCGCAGTTCGATGTATGAAGACATCATGTCCATTTGTGTAGACCGCAGAAACTAATCCTTGTCTGTCCTGTGGTTGTGGTGCTTGGTATAGAATCACGTGGGCAATGTGTTGCTCCCCAGGTGATGCTGGCGGATTTGGTTTCACGACTTGGAAGTATGTCTCAATTCCAGCTTGAAGTCTATCGATCCATTCATTTCGAATGCTGTCAGACCATTGCAGGAAGTTGGTGCCAAGACGCACAATTCTTGGTCGATGGCACACTCTGTATCGCTGCCCATCCAGGAACCAGGTCATGACATAAAAGATACGTCCTTCTGCTTGATGTTCAATTGTGCCTCTTTCCTGGAGTGCATTGGCCATGTCCTGAATGTATTCAGGTTGTTCTTCAAGCGGATGCTGATGACCAAAACCACCAGGAATATCTTGTTGGTAAATCCGATCATGGTTCCATGAAGTGTCATAGGAGCCATGGTGGTGTGGAAATGTTGTTCTCGTTCAGCATGCTTCTTGAAAGGTCTAAGGGCCCATGGTTTCTGCTGCCAGTACCGGTCTGGGCATCGTACTTCTCCACAATACGGCGCACATCCGGTGGCATTGTCGCTGGGTTTGGATAGGCTTCTCGAAATTCTCGCACCATTTCTGCACTGGCTGCGGCCATCGTAGAAGCATCGTCGTGCTCCTTCACCATTTCCTCCTCTGGTTTCCATGGCGTATGCATGGCAGGCGTTGCATAGTATGGTACAGTTTCGGAAGCTGACTTCTTCTTCTTTTGTTTGCGCCTCGGCTGAGTACGGCTTTTGGCAGAGGCACTGCGTCCTCTGGCACTGGCAGCACCTCCCTCGTCTTGCCAGTCCCATCCAGATGCATGCACTGTTCTGCTTGCTCTTGGTGACTTTGACTGCCTCTCCTGCGGAGTGAATGTCAGATCTTGCACACGATCCCATCTTCCTCCACAGTGAGGACAGTGTACATGACGACCACTTGCCACCTTCCAACATCGTCTGCATCTCCATTCTGCCATGGTTGCAGGTGTTTGGCAAAGGCGCCTTTGAAGTCGTTGAATATATAGCTGATCTGCTGAATGATGTGAAGCCAAAACCTGGATGTACTTGTTGATGGTCACAGGTCTGAGCTTGATGAATCCTTTTTGATGGAGCCAAAATTGCCGCCTGACAGTCGCTCTTTGCCTGCGACGTCGACGTCTGATAGTCGAAGTTGCCGTACTGGTAGCTGAGCAGCAAAGGTAGTATCCAATGGATGCACCAACGCATATGCCCACTGCACTCAGTTATCGGGAACTGCAGACCCAGAAAATTTCAAATTAATATGGGAGATGTCGAGGAGAAAGATCAACCCACGCAGCAAGCCAATTAAAATGAAATTAATGTCCAAAAACCAGAATACCCGTGGCCTATTTAAAGGCAGCAGAGGTAGCTGTTGTGAATACCAGAGGCCTATTTAAAGGCAGCTAAGGTATGTTGAGGAACAGGAAACGATGTCAATGTCCCCGGTATCCCCTTCCTCAAAAAGCAAAGGCGATGTTGACCTGCTCAGTGTCAACAGAGCGCAACTAGGCAGCTGCGGAATTCCACTTCTATTGTGGTAAACCTAACAATAGAACTACCGTTTTGGGATAGCATTTACAACCCAGTATTCTGGTATATTCTGGTATACCTGGTATCACCATCTTGCTGGA
>Ga0126342_10004299_pt1 | contig 24211 bp, 9 predicted proteins | sample Cyp1metagenome_FD_92528 | JGI IMG/M metagenome (GOLD analysis project Ga0126342, IMG submission 92528) | Coral microbial communities from Lord Howe Island, Old Settlement Bay, Australia - Cyphastrea 1 metagenome | ecosystem: Host-associated > Invertebrates > Cnidaria > Coral ...
TGAGGTCCAGCAGTGCCCACTGCGTGCGGAAGTTGGCGAAGAGCTTGGCGAAGAGTTGGCAAGGCGGAAGTGAACATGGAAGTGGAGGCAGAGGTGGTGGAGGAGAAGGAGGAGGAGGAGAAGGAGGAGAAGAACAACTCTGATAAAATCTAACAACCCTCACCTGGCAGGTGGGGAAAAAATGTGTCCCCCAAAGAAAAACGATGGCCATCAATCGGGGCCGTCATCCCATCCCAACCAATTTTCTTCACGACAGGTCGGACGATTTCTGCCTTTTGCCAACAGGGTCTGCCGGTTGCCGCAGCCAAAATGTCTTTCTGGATGGCTTTCTGCGGCGGTGCTTTTCAGCACCTGTTGTAGCCGGAACCCGTCCTCACGATCCAGCGGTTCAATGGCTTAGTCTTTTCATGGAAAAACTGCAGGAGAAACCTGTTCTTCCTTACTGTACTGATTACGTGTTTAATATCCTTTTATCCACAAACATATAGTCAAATCATATCAAATATATTCAAATATGAGCTATAGGATGTTCCTGTCATTCATTCATGTCTGCCTTCATCCAATGGGAGTGAGAGAAAACATGCCATCACATACTACACCAACTTCAGAAAACTCAGCAAGTTGCAAGTTGAATCTTTATGACTGTCTCCTTGCATCAAAGGAACGCTCTCACGGTTCTTGGCAAACTCCGAGTCAATCGCGCTGACCTTAAACTGACACGATCATAGCATTCACAGTCAGAAGGATTTTCACATATTTTCACATCCTCCACTAAGCCTCCAAATTGGGTGCAGCTTCAGGCTGGAGCCTACATGAGCCTAGAAGATCTCCACCCTGAAACATGTTTTGAGCCGCGACCCCCATGGTCCATGAATGTCCATGACCATGGCCCCATGGCCCGCCTCTCTCTCAGTCGCCGAGGCGGTGAAAAGTGGCTCCTTGAAGAAACTGCCAAAGCGTTTCAGCGATTCAAGCAACGCTCCTGCGCGAAGATCTTGGAACTCAGGGAGAGGATGGACAGGGATGGACAGCCGAATCCATCCAGGATGGGTTTTTGAGGAAAATCCAGGCTGAAATGCTGAAATACCCTGGAAGGTTTTGACGCTCTTGAGAGTAGAGCGATCATGAAGGTATCTAGAAAGTGTTGGTGGAACAAGTGACAATAATTGAATATTAATATATATTTTTTTCTCATACTGCATCCAGAAGCGAATCCCGCTGCGGCAGCTTGCAAATGTCTCTATTAATTATCTCCTCCTAGCGCTGGCCAGCGAAGTCAGCTCCAATGTTCGTGCCCATGTCTGTACAATGCATGGTGGCACAGCGTGACAGAAAAGCTGGCGGCATTGGCTGGAGGTCCTTGCCCTCACGGGAAGGGAATGAGTTGAGGAAACCTTCAGCTATCGCCCTACAGAAAGCTGGTGGGTATTCCTTTAGTTTGGCCGTTCGGAAATTGCCGTGCTCATCGACCCCGATCGTTTGCGTTTTGGGGAGATTGCGGCAAAGTGCATTGGCCCTAATGAATTGTGGCAATGTCGGCATGTTGAGCGTGAGCAGGCCAGTTCTCTTGGCACTGTCAGCACCCAACAAGCCCTGTGCACATTCCAACAGGTCAAAACCCTCTAATGAAAGCAGCATTCGAATTAGTGGCAGGCGCCAAATGCTCGCAGCGTGCTCATCCGTCGGCTCGCCCGGATGCTCAAGGAGTCCGCAGCCACCAGTGATGTGCAAGGCGCTCATTGCCAAAACGCTGAAGCCAAGAAGAACATGTCCATCATGTAGTTGGAGCATCTCCTTGATGGAGACTGATTGCATTCCCCATAGCTCAGCTCGCGTTCGAATGATGCGGGGGCCTTTCGGTTTGGCAGAAGGCTGGCAGGGATCAGCCTTGCCACGCGCTGCTGACCACGTGCAGCAGGGTGGCCCACTGAGTAGGCCAATGACCTTGCCGTCCAAGATGGCTGCCAACCAAAACTTCTGCACTTCTTCACGTCCAATGTTCCCCCATTCCTCGTTGATCACGATGTCGAGGGAGATGACCATGACATCTTCCATGTCTTTTGAAGCTGCGATCTCCTCCATGTACCACTGTACGTCCCCCGGCCTTCTTCGGCCAGAGTATGCGTGCACCACAATGCGTTCTCTGTAGAAGATACGATGGCAGTGCGTAGAGCGCTTCCAAGGTTGATCACAATCTGCCAGAGTCGCACACCAGTGCTCGTAGAGATCGAGATCATAGAGGTGGTCACAGTTGGCCGTGTCATAGAGCACCTCAGTCAGAAACCCCCAAGTGTTGGGATCTCCCAGGCGGTCCAAAACATCCAGGAATGGCAATCTGCCCACACTGACCTCTGCAAGGAACTCTTCAGTGAGTGAGTCGGCCAGATAAACCAGTGTCTCCCTGGTTTGCGTCCACCCAATTGGTTCTTGCAGGATAGTCTCCTTCATCTTCAGGAAAAGCTCATCAGCATCAGAGCCAGTGAAGTCAAGCGCCAGAATTGCCAAAGCCTCCAAAAGTTCATTGTGATGGCATTCAATGGCACGTTGCGGAACTGGCTGTTCAAGGGGTCCACTGCCTTGCAAAACCGGCAGAAGACCATCATGTTGGTCCCGCAGCTGCGAGTTCACACTGGAGCCAATGCCCGGCACCAAGGGTCGCTGAAGTCTTCTTGCATGAAGCACCGCACGGCAGGATGTCGCAGTGCGTAGATGATTTTGGAGTTTATCAAAAGAGTGGTACTCTTTGAGGCAAGCTTCACAGGCTGTGCTGGCGATCCACTGTCGTTCAAAGGCTGTGATGCCATGTACCTTGAAAAGGTGCGCCCCTTCTCCGCCCCTGGTTCGGCACCTCTTCTGGCATTGCATGCATCCAAAGAAGCTGTCACATTGTGCAGTGAGCAGAGTTGGTTTCACAGGCGCTGATTGCAGTGTTCCGTGTGTCTCCAGCATCGCCAGAGTGTCACGATGCAGGGTGCGAAGCAAAAGACGATCTTCATGCTGGAGCGCGCACAGTTTCTGGGCCCTCTGTAGGATGGTTTTCCAGTAGCTCCGATGGTACCGGAGGATGTATTCCCACTCAGCAAAGTGGAGCCTCGGGTCCCGGAGCTTGGTAGTGCGTGAAACCAGATTCCAAAGCCATAGAAGATCGTCCATAATCTGTTGACACCATGCCTGATCTTGCCGGATAACTGCCCATGGAGTGACCGTCTCGCACTTATAGAGCAGGGCCAGGTAGCGAAGCCTGGTGATTCTCAGTCCAATGTCAGGATGTGGAAGGTGGGCTTGCTCCAAGATGATATCATCTGATATCGCCACGTCCGGCTTGACCTTAAGAAGGCGTCGATATAGTCGAAAAATGGCGCTGTGATAGTATGACTTCGTGCGCTTGTCCTCAAAGAGCCAAGAGTCCATGCCATATGTGACCTTGCTCATCACCATGGTGTTGAAGAGATCAGCACGCTGTCGTGTAGAGAAATGGGGATTCTGGAAGAGCGTACGCCTCCGTGTGGAGAAAGCGGCGTTGCCTTGGGCAATTTTGCGTCGAATCTCCTTGTGCGTAGTCCCAGAGTGATGCGCAATGTTGCCCAAGTGGTTGTATTGTCCCACAACCGTAATGGTGTGGTGGCCATACTCCGTGAAGACCTCCATCTTGTGGCCCTGGGCCATGCTGAAATACTTCCGCCGAAGTCGTTGTGCTCCTTTACCTCGAAAGCTGAAAAGGACCTCACTTTTCCCCTTGTCCAAATTTGGAGAGACACCATGCGCTGTGCATACTTCCAACAATATGCTGGCTGCTGCGCTGGCCCGCCTCTCAACACCTTCAGCTGTTGCTCCTGTGATGGTGATGCAAAGATCATCCATCCATGTAGGGCCGAGCATTGTATGTTTGACAACGTCGTTCTTGTCACTGCTGGGAAAGAGTCCAGTCACTGTGACATCCTCGATCGTCTCAAGAACTCCGATGGCATCAAGCTTCTGTTCCACCTCTGTCAGGATGCGTGCAAACATGTAGCCGAAAACGACGTCTGCAAAAGGGTCGCCTGGACGGCTTCCCAAGCGAGTGTGTATCCGGTCATCCTGTCCGTGCATCCAGAAGTGTGTGTGAGTATGAAGCGCCTGGAGCGTTCTCCGCTGATGTGGTGCCATGTTGGCACGTTCTGTTCCCGATGGATCTCGCAGCAATTGTTGTAGATCGTGTAGAGCTTCCGCAGGCAAATGCAAACGTGCCGCGACCAAAGCCAGGAGTTCATCTGGAATGGGGCCGCCAATTGATAGCGGCCTCAACACGCGATAGAAAGCTTCTCGAAGGTCAAGGAAGATCAATGCGTGCGACTGTTTGTACCGTCGTGCAGCCCGGGCAGCAGCTCTAATGAAGTGCACGCCCATTGTGACCGGTATGGCTTTACGGCCACCGATCTGTTCTGCCTGAAGGAAGGACTCATAGGTCTGTGATTGGTGTGAGCGAACTGCTCGATGCACGGTTTTCGCCACATGAGAGCTGATCAGTAGCGATCTGTATGATTCGCAAGCCATTTGAGATCCCTTGCGTTTCCATGCAGCAACCAAAAGTCCACCCTTGTGGATCAAGGCCTCTTGACCATGGGTGCACAGCTTCAAAAGCTGTCCGTACACCGCCCGAGCAAGACGGGTCGGGTACAGATGACATAGTTCCGGAGGAACATTGTCTGCACCAACTGCTTTGTGAGGGCGTACTCGACGAAATGCGATCTCAAGATCCGTCAAAGTCGGGATGTCATCCGGGCTGAGATGGAGTTCCTGCTGGATGAACTGGGCCAAACCCTCTCTCCATTGCTCCCGAAGCTCCTCTTTTGTAACGCGCTCTCCTCCTTCCATCAAGCTGAAAAATTCAACCCAGCGTCGGCATAAGTCAAGCTTGGTGGTGACTGGGTGTCCTTGTTCGTCGGCAATCATGGGAAGTGGGGAGGCACGCTTCAGCTTAGGGTTACTCGTGCCGATGATTGGTTTCAGGCGGCTGAGGATGTGTGCAGGTGCGCAATCAGTGGGCAATTGCGCTATAGCATCAGCTACCTCATGTGCTCTTGCCCTCATCAGCTGTTTTCTGATGCGTCTGGTGCATGTCCAAATTTCCAGACCCAGACGAAGACGTTGAGTGAAGTCAGCTGGCTTGCTCATGGGAAACAAAGGGCTGTCTCCGTCATCTGGACATCTCCAAGATCTGAAGATCGCTGCCAGAAGCTGTCTTCGGGCATCTCGCTGAAGTTGCCGTTGTCTTCGCTGTAGGCGTATCTTGTTGGCACGGAGCTCCCAGACTTCAGTCGTGATGAAACTTTTCTTTGGCCCTTGGCGTCGTGGCGGGCAGAGAGTGTGCAGCTGCTGATTGACATAGGCATTGAAGTGGGCCACATGCTGCTCAATGTCAGTGTCCCAGCTGCTCGGGCGATATGCACGCAAAGTGGCTTCCATGTTCTCAGACGTGATCGCTGTGCGATCATGTCCACTTTTGTGTGCCCTTGGTCGTGATCTTTGGATGTCGCCATGCCAGTCAACTTGAACAGCGACAGCTTGATGATCACCAAGATGACCAAAGTCAAGAGCCTCGAGATTCTCTGACCATGTGCAATAGTTTTTCCAGCCACAAGGCACCAGGACATAGTCAATGCGGTGTAGTGAACCATCAACTGGACTTGTCCAGGTCCCACGGGGTCCTTGATGTATATTAAGCGTGGAAGGTGCGCACAAATGGCAGTCCTGCAAAAAATGTCTGAGCACTTTTGTAGTGGGAGTCTCATGATCATCAAAGGCGAAGATGTGCTTCTCGTCACTGGGCCCGCTGGGTGCGTTTGCGTCAATCATGACAACCAGGTGGCTCTCTCCAGTGTAGGTGGCAACCAGAGTTGTGAGCTGGTGCCACCAATCTTCCCGTACATCAATGGGAGCTCCACTGTGTGGTGCATGAGCTGTCAGGAGCCAAAAGTCCAGATCATGATTGTGGACATGTACAAGAAGATGTCGATGGCTGGTCGAGACCACCACAAAGTCTGTGCGTTCAAAGAAGCTTGGTTTCGCTCCATGCCAAGCATATGGCTGTCGAAGATTGATCCATAGTTCAACGCCCAACTGCCCATTATCACTGCCCCCAGCAAGACGTAAAACGCGATGCTGAAGCGATGAGCCACATTCTGTTCGAGCTTCTTGCACCCCAAGGAAGTTGACTTTATGAGCAACGAATTGTTCTCGAACATAAGCCAACTTGCCAGCGAAGCCTTCATTGCCTTTGTAAAATGTTCGCACATTTGCCGTGGCAAAACTGAGCTGGAACTTCGCAGGACTTGGAGTCAACTCAGAGCCACCAGTTTCTTGTTTCTCGTTCATCTCTGTGATGGGAGGCAGAGAAACTGGGCTGACGTCTAAACCTCCTTGTGTCGTCCTGGGTAGATCACGTTGTCGTTGTACCAGCATCCAGAGACATTTCAAGATGGGTGTGAAGGTCTTCATGTGCAGCGTCTGGCGTGGCAGGTGTAGGCTTCCTTGTCCTTCACGTTTTGCCAACCAGTCTACCAGCTCGTTGTGCGGATCTCCCGCATGGCTGCGCACATGGGCCACTCGTAGCTGGTCTCCTGGCAAAATCGCCTCTAGCGTCTGGAAGACTTCTCGAAGGCGATAGAATGGTGGCTCGGCCAGCTGAGTGCCGATCCGTCCAGCTGCCTGATCTCCGACAAGACGGGAGTCGCTGACAAAAATCGTCGGAATTCTGTCGTTCTGGGCCACCCGCCATAAGCCCGCCCACAGGAGGGCCTCAGTTTCGGCTGAGTCGGAGCTGATCCTCTCCGTGCCGACATAGTGTGGGGCTTCTGGGTCATACAAGACCTGATGGCACTGAAAGCCCATGAATTGCAGGCGCGATGCCTGCCCTGGAACATCACCATACTGTTCTGCAAAGACCGCAAAAGCCCAGGAATCGCAGATATCATGTTCGGCTACCCAAAGAGGTGGTTTGTGACGCAGCTGTGTCTGAGAAGAACCATCAGTGAAAATCACATATCTGTCAATGCGCTCAACCTGATGGCATTCCTCAAGTGCTGTCTGCACAAAGTCCGGCAAATCCAATATGTCAGAAATGTGTGCAGCTCTTGCATGTCGAGCTGGATCAGACAATCTGCTCCAGATGGCAACTGCTCGAGTGACTGAAAGGGCTGCGTGAAGTCTGTCTGAACCTCCTGTTGGCTTGGCCAGGGCGTTCTTTGTCGAGCGGGTCGCTCTGTGACAGCTTGCTTGGGCTGAACATCTTCAAAGTGGATGCATGTCAATGAGTTGTGCCAACGTTCCTTTGTCATGAGGACTGCCTTGGTGTATCCTTGGGAATGAAGCCATCTCGTGTGATCTAAATCACGAAGAGCTGCGGGGCTAGTTCGGACAAGAATGCCGTCTTTGACGTCAGTCTCTCGACTGCAAAATACATATGTGAAATGTCTCATGCAACCAGTGGAGGAGAAGTCGACAAAGACGTCATCGTGAGCTCCGCACAGAAAGGCTTGGCAATCATGTCCCCAGGCTCGCATCTCCAGCTGGACGTCATCCACATTGTATATTGATGGCATTTCAACATAGGTCGGCACTTTGTCGGCTGTTTCTGAAGTTGCATTGTGATGGATTCGCACCATGACCCGACCTTCAGGCGTAGCCCAGTCTTGTGGAACTGCTTGTCCAATCTCAGGGAAGTCTATGGACCTCTCCAACGGCCACTGACCATGAGCCACCGTGTCAGTTGTTAGGCGCTCGTTGGGGGCCGGGCTGTGTGCTCTCCGCTGTAGCAGAGTGCTCAGTTGTAAGAGAACTGGCGCTTCAGCCTGCACAGGTCGAGGCAGTGCTCTCATGTGTATGTCAATGCCATATCCACTGCGTCCCATGAGTGCTCTGCCAATGAAGAGCTCAACTTGGTTGAAGTGGGCTTGGCATTGATGGCTTGGTTGGTGTCCGATGCATTGATGTAGTAGATTCAGCACTGTGAGAATCACCTCCAGCAGAATGTGCTCGTGAGTAGTCACAGCCATCTGTCGTGGTGGTGCGAGCAAATTAAGGTCATCATAGACCGTAATAAGCGATGTGACCCATGCTTCTTGCGGCCGCTGGATGACCAAAACATGGCCGGCTATTGTGTTGTCATGTGTCCATGGCTTGGGATGCACAAGGTGCAATTCAATCAAAGCTCCAGGGACAATGTATTCCGGCCAGGTGTGGATGATGCGTCTCTCCCAGTCACTGGAATCTTCATGTAAGCGTACCACTCGATATGCAGTGGCACGTGGCCATTGCCATCCGTGATCAATGAACCAAACAGCAACTTGACAGGAAGGTTCTTCTTCTTCCCATGAGAATGCAACGTCAGTCCATGCTCTTTGAAGTGAGTCTACAAATTCACTTGCAGCGAAGAGGTTCACGCCAAGCGGATTAAAAGCCGGCGCATCTGCATTGAACTGGAATGGTCTACATTCAGCAGGTCTTGCAGGCAAGTTGAGTCCTTGTGTGCGTGCTCCTCTTGGATGGTGATTTCGCTGCATGAAGGAGACCACATCAGGCAGGTTTGTTTAATATACGAACCGGTATTTTAGACTCTCCGGTATATTTTTTTTTTTTTCTTGGCCGCGCGGTCTCGCCCACCCTCCAGATATTGAAATGTCGTTACCATATGTATGTATATACAGTATATATATATATATATACATTATATATACGTAGTACCTCCTGACTCCTAAGGATGAACAATGTTTTCTTTTGAACAGGACCCATATTGACATATAATGTTCATTGGTTTCCGTCAACATCCCCTGGCTCCTGGTGATACGTCAAAGAAATACGTTGTAGCCGATTCCTCGGGGGCCACCATCAGCCGGTTGCAGTTGGTTGAGAAGTGGTGGAAAAATGTTAACGTTGATTCATGTTGGGCAATGTCGGTTGATCTTGGTTGGCTACTGTTGGTTGATGTTGGTTGAGATGAGCTAACAAAACACAAGACTGACATTGACCAAGATCAACCAAACTTTAGTCTACCATAAGCCATAAGTGTAGACGTGCTTCTGTCGTGAAGGCATTCTGGCTACCCGAGTTCGCAGTGAGAAAGCGTTCAAAGGAGTTCTCCTCTGGGTACTCTTTGGTACCAAGAAAAAGCATATGCCTCGGTGTCGGGGCCAAAAGACATGTGGCTGGTCTGACCCCCAAGAGCTTGTAAAATATAAGGCTGAAGACAGTGAAGAGTCTGGTCAGCATGTGTCACTGTCATTCACGAAGTCCATACGAAAGAATTCCAAATCTGCCAATCGCTCCAAAATCCCAGCCAACATCTCCAGGCTGCTCACAAAAATGCGCCAATCCTGGTGTCAAACTGGAAATCCAAGGCATCCCCCTGATTCCACATGTTTTTTTCGCCACTCAAAGTGCCACTTTTAAAAACACATGGCACCCATCTGCCCCGGGACAGCCAGCCTTGAAAGTCAAGATCCTCCATCTTAGCTGCTTGAATCCCCATTTTTTGGATCCGTTCATGCGAAAAAATGACCCAGGGTGACCCAGTTTGAAAGGTTCAATTCCCCGAAATGGGTAAACCCCCAACATCTTAAAGGTGTAGTGTATTCTCAAGAACCCGACCAGTCTAATTCTCATGTTAGATGCATATAAATCACCCGTAACAAGACGAAAACATACTTGAACCATCTTAACGTGGTAAACCCAACAATAATGGCCCTCAAACGGTTGGCTGATGATTTTACCGCATTGAATATCATTAAATGTCATATCAAATCCCCATGTTCCATAGTTAAACATCCAGTATTGGCCATGATTAACCATTATAAATCACCATTAATCTATATATAGTTATATAACCCTTATATCCCCATTATTGGCCATTATTACTCATTATAAACCACTATTAACCACTACTGACCATCATTCCACCCATTTTGGAACCGTCCTGGCAGATCCTCTGGGTCAGAATAGAAGCCCAGGTGAACCGACAGCGCCGCGGCAGAGCTGATGGCGTCAGGATCTGAGGCTAAGAGGACCTGACATGGCAACGGCATGCCACCCAATATATCTATAATATATGTATATGTATATGTATAGTGTTATCTATCTGTCTACCTAATCTATTCTATGCTAATCTAATCTATCTATGTATCTAATCTATTCTAATCTAAACTAATCTAATCTATCTATGTATCTAATCTATCCTATTCTAAACTAATCTAATCTAATCTAATATATCTATCTAATCTATTCTATTCTATTCTAATCTAATCGGATCTAATCTGTCATTCTATCTATCTAATCTATTCTATTCTATTCTAATGCAATCTAATCTCATCTATTCTATTCTAATGCAATCTAATCTAATCGAATCTAATCTAATCTAATCTATCTATCTATCTAATTTATTCTAACCTATTCTATTCTATTCTAATCTAATTTCTATCTATCTATCTATTTATCGATCTATCTATTTATCTATCTATCTATCTCTATCTATCTATCTATATCTATCTATCTATCCATCCATCTATCTATATCTATATCTATATCTATATCTATATCTATATATCTATCTATCTATCTATCTATCTATCTATATCTATCTATATCTATCTATCTATATCTATCTATCTATATCGATCAATATCTATGTATATCTATCTATATCTATATCTATCTATATCTATCTATCTATATCAATATCTATCTATCTATCTCTATCTATCTATCTATCTATCTATATCTATCAATATCTATCAATATCTATCAATATCTGTCTATATCTGTCTATATCTATCTACATCTATCTACATCTATCTGTATCTATCTATCTATCTATCTATTTATCTATCTATATCTATCAATATCTATCAATATCTATCTATATCTGTCTATATCTATCTACATCTATCTACATCTATCTGTATCTATCTATCTATCTATCTATCTATCTATCTATCTGTAATATATCTACTCTATTCTATTCTATTCCAATCTAATCTAATCTAATCTAATCTGATATCTATCTATCCAGCTATCAAAGTATATACATGATAATAATGAAACATACAGTATGTATATTATGTTCGTATATAATTATGTATATAATATAATATGTGATATACATTTGTGTGTGTATCTGTCTATGTATACATTTGCACGTATTGTGTTCAGAAAAGAGATAGAGAAATCATGAGAAATCCATGGTTTGCCACATGTTAACATGTCGGGGTCAAAGTTGGTCCACTCAAACAGCAGCAAGGGATATTGGGAGTGCATTAAGGAATATTGATGAATATTGGGCTTCAATTGAAACCCTTCCGAGGGGTACGAAGTGACATCTGTACAACCAAAAAAGAATGTATATAAGTAACCGTACTCATACGTTGCAAATCATGATGGACAGGCAAAGGGCAAACATACAACCTAGTACGCAGGACCAGGAAACCCTTCTGCAAGCCGCATGAGCATCGGCTGCCAAATGCAAACAAAAATGAGGAAAAAGGGCACCGAATTGAAACCTAAGGGAAAAAACTCAAACTAGAAAACACTAGAAGACGCTCCAGTATCCAGCGCAGGAAAGCTAAAAAGCGGGAAAAAAAATCATGTCACATCATGCTTAAGACCGGAGGCCTTCATCCCATTTCGAAGCGTCAAGGCCCTATAGCTCCTGGATGTTCAAAGTGCTCAGGAAAATGGCCATCAAAATGCATCAATCTGCATCAAGATGCTTCATATCATTGGGAAAATATGGAGAAGTTGACATTGATGATGATGATGATGAAGATGAAGATGAAGATGAACATGAAGATGAAGGTCAGGCATTTGTTGTGATCGGGAAAGAGCTTCGAGAGAGTACAAGAAGATTCTCCTTAAGCATCATGGTCAATGGGAACACAATAGTGCCGGTGGCGAGGGCAACGTAATTGACATCGCAGGACAACATGTCGACTTGCATGAGTCCTCGAATCCAGCGGACTTTTCAGCACTTCTCCTGGGAAAACATCACTCCTGCCAATGCATCAAAATCATGACTACAAGACTCGCTCGCAAAGCAGATTGAAACAGCTAGGCAGCCACAAAAATGTCACGCCAACATTTTTAAGAAACAGGTGTTGCCGAAATTGCTTGTCCCATGAAACAGGGCTTTGTCTCAAAATATTCGGTGCCCTGAGGCCCTGTTGTTTCATCATCCCATCGCTGTGCTGTGAACGCCTCGCCTCGTCCTTGTCTCTGCCGAAGCAGCTATGGATGGTACCAAAGCAGCTTGACCAAGACCCGTCAAGACCTGGTGCCAGACAAAGCCAAACCCTGAAAAATAACATGGCTCTTGTACTGTACATGTTTCCTGGAATAGCTGCTAGACCCCATATTTCATAAGCCATGCCCAAATTACCTGCATTAAAAGTTGGGAATAGTTGGGATATCAAACAAACATCCCAAGAAAGGTTCAGAACTTGGCCATGCCTTTCTCCGTCCTCGACTCACTTTCGTGACAGCAGCAATGGCCATGGCCAACGGCACACCATCCTGGGGTGGCACCCCTCACCATGGAATTTTCTCTGAAAAACCGTTCGGAAAACCCATCAATCAATTGGATGATTCGATGATAACTTGGGTTTTAGCCATGACTCGACGGAAACCTCCATGTTTCGTTGGCGCCTTGATTGATAGTGTGAGTAGTTGGATACTTGTAGCATACACCACCGGTCCATCTTCTGTGAACACCGGGTTCAAATCTAGACGGACTGCCCAGCGCCTCTCAAAAAAAGACCTGCAGAAAAGTAGATTCCTATACTATATATATATATATATATGAATTACAAGCTGGTAAGAGATTCTACTACTTTTAAGATGGTACATAGATATATCATTGATATATCTGGGGATGGGTCAAAATAGCTGGTAAATGGATGTTCATCCCCCTAAAAATGGTATGTATAGGTATTGATCCATCCCCATCTACTTCTGCTCCATGGTGGTATCTTTACCTACACGGAGCCGTTGGTCTCCTGCAGCGCGCGCAACGCGGACGTCTGCCCCTTTTCTCGGCGTGGCGGGTCGCTGCGGCCGCTGCGCCGCTGAGGTGGCGCCCGGGCCAGACGCAGCGGGGACAGGCTGGGGGTCAGCGCCATCAGCGCCATGGCAACGCGACAAAGGTCGAAAAATGGGGGAAAATACCGATGAAATGGAGAATTAATATGAATTAATGTGAATTATTCATGAGATTTAATGAGTAACAGTAGATCAATGACTGTTAGAGTAGATTCAATGAATAAGATACCGGTTTAAATAGACCGTTACAAATTCTTACAGAAGATTAATGGCTAATGGATGCTAATGGGTACGAGTAGTATATTCCACCCATTTTCATGTGTAGACTTGGATTGTTCATGAGTAACGATATACCCTTTGAACTATGGCTGTTCCAATAACATTGGCTGTTTTCAGTTTATGACAAAAAACAACAGGGTCATGTTCCCATTCTGACTTGGGACTTTGCTCAAAAAAAACGCTTCTTAGAAGATCTAAGCTGAAATGTGGTGGGAGTCGATTCTGGCCGCGATTCGGACAATTGGTCGAATTGGTCATCTCGGTTGTTCAAGGTGAAGCCATCTTGCCAATCTCTGAATCTCTACTGTCCCTGGCTTTTGGTCAGTTTTTGGCTTTATGGTTCAAGCAGGGGCTTGCGAGCCCGAAAAAGGTCAACTGCGGGGCGCAGGGACCAATCATTGGTCATTGGCCTTCATTGCTACTCTTGAGACATCTTTAAAAGAAAATTTTGGACAGCCTTTCTATGGTATCCCATGATGTGAGGAACTTGCTTCCTCATTTGGGTTGTCAACAAAAATTCAGTAGCTTATCATACTCTTTCCACATTTGTCCAGTCAAGATGACCATAAATTGGCCGTAAATGCTCCGAGTTTCAAGAACAAAACCCATGTCATAGTTGTTGTTCTATATCCCCGTCATATCCCATGAAATAAAGAACAAACAGAACGATTACATAATCCAAAAAAAAAATATGGACAACATGGAAACCACTTATTGAAAAAATGGACACCGCTTAAGTGTGTTGGAATATATATGGACACCACTTATTGAAATATAGATGGACACCACTTATATGGAAACCAACCACTTATTATTAAAAATAATGGAAACCAATTAAGTGTGTTGGTTTTGCTTTTCGATGTTTTCTCCCCCCAATTGGCCCCATGAAAATCGGGATCTTCCCCAACTCTGGGACCACAGCTGCGGCGGGAAATGAACTGCACGGCCTCTGTACCTTTCGCCTCAGGGGTCCAAAGATGTCGGGATTGGTCATTAAAAAAGATGCAATTTCCTGGTGTTCATATGGGTATGAATCAATACCTATAAAAATACCATTTTTAGAGGGTTATTCACATCCATATAAATCCCAGCTATTTTGATGTGAACAGAAGGGGTACTATTGGTTTTGACACACTGCCATATCAAAATAGCTGGGATTAATGATCAACCTCCACAGCTTTAATGGTATTTATAGGTGGTGATAGATAGCTTGGATAGGAGATTGATCTGCAATTTCTACAGTAAGCCCAGAAAAGATAGAACACATGTGTTTTTGCCACTGTTTCAATGGGAAGTTGTTTTTTCCATCTTTTTCGGGGCTGATTGCTACATGAAATAATTATACAACTTATGATAATGTATGTCTATTCAAAATGCCAAAACGATGTCAAAACCATTACATAGACGATACACATCAATCTTCCAATGACGAATTGCCCGTTGCATTGTGCATTATTTTTTGACAGGATAGGATTGCCTCATTTTCAAATCAGGGAAAAATTGCCAAAGAACTTCCACAACTTTAGCCTTCCAATGGTTAAATCGCCCATTGTTCATGGTTTTTTCGCATCATTTTGAATGGTTAAATCACTATGTCCCAGACATCCACGACCAAAAAGAGCTCAACGTCTAGGTCTTCCAACCATACACTCCTCGCAGTCACATGGTCGAAGTTCGGCCTCCAACAGCGGTGGATCATGCCATGCCATATCCCCACTACGGATCATGCCATGGCATGGTTTTTATTTACCTGAAAAAAGCATCAAAAAGGCCTGTGAAAAACCTGTTTTTTTTGGTGGCCATCAAAAACGGGGTCTCCTTTTGAGCCCCGTTTTTAACGGAACACGCCGAAAGTCGTAGCCGTCTCCATTTGAAACGTTGGTGATATTCCCACGGAATATCCCATGGACATATCCCATTGAGGATGCTTCTCATATCCTATGATTGATTCTTAGTGGTCAATATCCCATTAATTAATAGTAAATAGTATTGTTTGATATTGTTTGTTTTTTTTTTTAAAAAAAAAACATATAGCTAATATCCCAAACTATCCCATTAATAGTTACCCTCTGGTTATTTAACATTGCCATGGGAAATGGCCCATTTATAGATGGTTTACCTATTAAAAATGGTGATTTTCCATGGCTATGTTAAATAACCAGATGGTAATTAACGTGTTAATTCTCCCCAGTTTCTCCCATCGGCACCTCACGACCCCCCATGACGCCCAGAACGCGGCACAAAACCACCTCCAGGAATTGCGGAAGGATCAAGCGGACCATTCGTAGCATGGATTAATGGATTTAAAATATAGGTATTAATGGTGTATATAATATATATATAGATATATATATAGTCTTAGTTAGTTGGGATATAACTGGTATATAACATGTGGGATATACAGTATGATATAATTAGGATACAATATATGGATAGATAATCTACAGACGTTATTTTTTTGCATTTCCTTCCGCATTTCCAAATGTAAGAGATAGATACAGACAGTTTTGATATGTTTTGATTATTGGTCATTGGATGTCATGGGGCATACAAAATTGTGTCATTGTTAGTCCCTTATAAAGACACAATTGATAAAATAATCCTTCCAAAGGATATCCTTATAATATCTTATAATGTTATGACAGTAGTTGATATCCACAATTGATTATTACCCATAGGATCCATGTATGGTATATATGCTAACATTGGGGGGTATATTGATGGTAAATGTTACCATATATAGCATACATGGATCCTATGGATTATGATAATAATTGATCATATTACTTCCAAAATTGAGCCTGCACAATTGGTCATGTGCTGGTCATGTGAATCTCCACCGATGGCATCCGCATGCATCCGCCTCAGCTTTCGAAGACTCTGTGCCTCAGGGAGAGCTGCTGACAGATTGAGCCCTTCCAAACACTGGTTTCCAGATGTTTCCATGATTATTTGGTTGAACCATGTTGAACCCCCATATGTTTGGAGCAAAACATGTGGTTTCCTCTATAAGATAGGCCTGTCAATAGTCGATGTAGCGACCCTTAGAAGATAGAACAGTCATTTGTCACTATTTTGGATGGATTTTACTTTTCCATCTGGAGTGGATGCTCCCTGAGCCCCCATCCGATGAAGAAGAGCGCCCAGCTGTTCTGCCACAGCCCTGAAAAGTGTTTGGCATATTCAGAAATCCTGCAAATCTTCAATGTCATCCAAAATCACATTGACAATTTCAGCACACTCTCTCCATCAGCATCAAGAAACACCTATGGCATGGTGGGGGAAGCCTGCAACGCAAAGATGAGAATGTGCAGGAAGCTCATCAAAGTCCTTCACAGCTTTCAGTTGAACATGTCCGAATGAATCTTTGGGGCCAGTCAACGCTTGCCGAAATTCTGGCCAGTTTCACGATCATCGCCTCTTAAAGACAGATAGCATATGATAAAATATATTAAAATATATGTATAAATTAATCTTGAATCTGTGGGGTTTCCCCAGTTTTCGGGGTATCCCATAAAATATCATAAAATATCCCGAAGTTTCCCATGACTTCTTGGCCACCTCTACCCGGAGGTCCCCAGCGATCTTTTGCGCTAGCCCGGCACGAAGCATCGGGCGACACCAGCTTTGGCCATCTGTGTGGCCACGGAAATGGTCAGTTCGTCGTTTCCGGGCAACGAGACGATTTGGACCCCCACAGGAAGGCCCTTGTGCAGCCCCAAGGGGACAGCGGTGGAGGGGAATTCCATGGCATTCCTGGGAGTGGGAATGGTGGAACAGAGACCCCGAGACAGAAAGAGGTTGTTGATTTATGGTTGGAAATGGTTGGGTCGTGTTTTTATTCATGTTCACGGTGTTGTTTCAATTCAAAATCTTCAGATTCTGAATTCTGTGCCAGTAGATGTTGCACTCCTCTGCTATTGAAAAGTTAAGTTTTCAAATCTCATGGATGCCGTGATACGCCAATATCATCTGTTCGGACGAGCCAAGTCACTACAAGTTGTTTTATAAACCGAAGCCCCATAAACCGCATAAAGCAGCAAAATATTTTGGTGAAATAAGCTCACTGTGGTGAACTAGCAACCGTAAGCTGCGGCCAAGTCTCCAAATGGATGTGAAGCAGCTATCAAGAACTCTGAGGAGAGGCTCATCGTGTCTGAGGCCATGTCCTGGATGGGCGGTCTGGATTATGTTAGATTTGTGATTATGTGATAGAAATTGTGAATGATTATCTAATATGATCTACAGTATACTCATAGGAACCCCAAAAAGATAGAACAAGTAAATTAAGTTATCGTCAAATTATATCAATAGGGATTTATTATGATTTATTTAAGTTCTATATCTTTTTTAAGGGATGACATGGGATGATAAAGGTACAAATTATTAATGATAATCATAACGTCTCCCATGGGATTTTTTAAAGGGAACACCTGTGGATTGATGAATGGCATGATCACTGGCCCAATTGGAGGCCAAGCTGGACATTTGCATCATTGAAGATACCCTCTGGTTATGACTAACATAGCCATGGTATAGATGACCCATAGAAATAGATGGTTTACCTATCAACAGCATGGTGATTTTCCATGGCTATGTTAAATAACCAGATGGTAAATGATAACAGTTCATCGGTTGATCGTTGTTCAAATTGCATCATCACAAACCATCATGAATCATTGAAGCATATTTCGACGACCCTCCGGCAATCAAACATGACAATGGGATATCCCCATGATGGGAAACATCACTAAAGTAAATTATATCAAGAATTGTAATAATTATCAGATTTTCTAGGTCAGGATATTTGTTAAGTTATATATTAACGTACATATTTCACCAGGTTTGCCCAGATTTGCAGCGATAAAAATCATGGATCACACTGAGTGCAGGTCGCGGCAATGTGGGCATGATCAAGACCTGGGATCCGGATCAGGTGAAGATCCCAGTCGCATTTTCAACGATTTGCTAAAGATATTTAATAGGCCTAATAGGCTTTATATATCTTTATATTGCCTATAATGGCAGGGATCAAAGATCTCATGAATTCTTATGGTTCATATTAAGTGTCATCATGGATATTGCGTTTTCGTAGCTGCCTGTAGATATCACGCTGCACCAATTGGCCGTTCAATTGTCACATCAAACATGGTGCGACATCCACACCCATGCCTACTCCTTCAATTGCAACTACCCCCCTTTCAGAAACGTCACTGAGTTTACTTGTCCAATAGGTAACTGAAAGAGTAGGGCCGTAGGGTAACTGTTGTTTTTCTTCCAGTCCCAACCATACCCCACCTGACAATTTTGAAAGACCGCTCGCAGCTTGGTCTCCAATTCATCGGCATCTGCCAACCGTCTCCTTGGGTCTGGCTGATCAACCTTTTTTTCCGCAGGCAACGACTTCAAGCCTCCAGAAATTCGCAGGCAACACCATTGTTATTGAATGGTATTGAGTTACTCTTCTGGTTCTATCACCTTTTTTCCAATATCATTCCCATTTTTTGCCGGAAATCAACAAATCATGGACCCTTGACGCTTTTGTGCTGCTCAGAAGCTCCATAGATGGGGAGAACATCTCCACGAAGTCCTAATTCCGAGGGGTGCCCCAGCGAACGCTCACCGCTGGTTTGTAACCGATGGAACTCTTGGCTTTTATGGGATATCGAACTAGTAGAACTAGTTCTTGGGGATGATAAATGAACTAATGACAAGGGGACACCACCGTGTAGATCTTGGATCTTTGGGATCTTTTGGATCCCTGGCTCTTGATGACGACTAACCGACTGAAATGACGAACCGCCCCATGGCACTATCGCTGGCCTCCAAGAAAGCCAGCCCCAAGGCTGGTAAGGTGTATGGGGACAGCCCCATGAGGTAGCCTGGAAGAAAATCCACGGTCACATCTGACCAAAATGACCCGCAGCACATAGGGCAGATATGCTGAATACTGTATCTCCGCACATTTGGACAGCGGACTTGAAGTTTTTTGTGAAGTATGTAACCTGCATCGTTCTATTTCAGGCCACTTGAGACTTGCTTACGACATGTTGTTTGCCTCAATGGAGTGAGTTTTCGAAACGATAGCGTTAAAGACCATGGGTCTTTCCCCATGGAATTTTAGGGTGTTCCCTTGGGTTCCAGATGTTTCAATCTGGCAATTTCCCGACTCAGCGTTGAGATGTCGCCGAGAAGCGCCCAATCTCTCGGATGCCAAAGGTCTGCTTGGACTGACACAGCACTTCCCGGAACCGTGCGGTGCCAGCCCCCTGAACTCGGCTCGACCAGCCTGCCATAGTTGACCATGATTCACTCAGTCCATCCACAAGATAGAGGTAGTTGCCAGATAGTTATGAAATATAAAATCAGGAAATCATAGCCACCCACCCAAATCAAATGCAATACAAGTATACATATATTCAATATATATAACTATATATATATACAGTATGTGGTTCGTGAAATAGTAGAACGTTCAAACATATTCCTAGAATTGGCTACTTAGGGAAATACAGGAGACCCTCATATTTGGACGGTAGCAAAAATTGCCGAATCATCTTAATTTTCATTGATCATGTGTCAATCTTTACTGCGAAAGTTTCATCAACGGGGATGGGTCAAAACCCATCAAACCCCTGGTAAACAATTGGTAAACATCAAAGTAGCTGGTTAATGGATGTGAATAATCTCCTACTTAAATGGTATTCAGATGTATTGATTCATAGCCAAATACGTCAGTGAAAGGCTTTCCCCCCAAGTTTTTTGAGTTGGTCATAAACCCCATTAACATCCATATTAACTATAGAGATATATATCACCTATAAACCATAGTTTATTGGACTTATTTGCACCAACTTATATCTTCTATAGATTTGGATTTCTCTGAAAATCGGGTACCCAAAAATATCCCAATGGTTGATACGCCGTTGTTTCCACGAACTTTCCCACGGAGATTTCTGAGGAATGGGCACTCAAACCATTGGCCAACGTACAGATCCTCAAAGTGAAGCCTGGGTGACCACCTACCACAGATATAGATAGAGGTTGGTTTACCATCCATTTACCCTCTGGTTCTGACTAACATAGCCATGGTATAAATGGCCCATAGAAATAGATGGTTTACCTGGGTTTACCTATTAATAGCATGGTGAATCTTTCCATGGCAAACTGTTAGTCATAACCAAGGGCCTTTTTTGGGGTCACCTCTGGGGTGTGGAATCTGCAGAATCCCCACGATGCATCGCATCGGCAATCGAAAATGGAGACGACTCGTATCCTTAAGAAATTATCATAGATTGTCATTCAGAACAGATCAATAGATCAGTTAACTTCCTCTGATATGCGTTTGACATGAACGTGAAAACACTTGTGGTTTTGCGTCTGCTCCATCTTTTGTCTTCGACGAAACGCCTTTACCTTTGCCTTTGGAGCTATCAGTGCATAATGGTGCTCTATCAGCCTATTGCCGCAGATCTACCTTTGCCCAATCGGGTCGTCAAAATTGGGTGCTCAATGTGGTCCCCTGGGAGTTTTGACTCATACCCTTATCCTGCCTATATAAATGATTCTGCCTCACTCCCATTTACCCTGGTAAACCCAAAATTAACCCAAATATAACCCAAATAAACTTAAATCATAAACCTATATAAACCTAATGTATCACTTGGGGAGGATGATTCTACCCTCTAGCAAAATTGAGGCACTGCTCAGGGTAAACCTCTGGAACCTCTGGATCTCCAAAACTGGCTTGCAGTTTGAGGCACTGCTCAATCTTTGCGCCCTGCGAGATGGGACCATGGGGCCATGGGGTCATGGGGCCATGGGGCCATGAGAAGTCCATCAGATTTCTCAGCATTTGGGGTGTGATTTTGGGTTGGATCGTTGGATATGCTTGGATCATTCCAGACTGAATGCGATTGAATGTGATTGATATATGTATATATATCAATAGAATTCAATAGATTGTTTCTAGATGTTTAGAGTGATTACAAAGATACTTTAAATGATACGAAATCAAAATCCCACGCCCCACACCTGTGTTTCGAGCCACTTGCATGCTCGCTGCACTGCCATTCTCTGACCCTCACCAATGCTGGAAATCAGCATTTCCTGGACCTCATATGGGGATGAACATGGATGAACCATCATCACCATGATGCTTTAACCAACAAAAAGTTTTTATGCGGATATAATCAGGATATATATATATATGGATATGATTATCTTATGATGGGATATATTATCTTATATAATTTCTTATATTATCTGGAATGGGATACCAGTAAAATTGGGCTAACTTTTCGTGCAAACATGCAACATATGGCCAGCTGGGAAATCCCCGAACGGGCCAGTGGAGGTCTCTAGCCCTGAAAATCATCGAAGTGAATGGGTGCTTTTCCTGGCGATGTTTGATAACACCGGAGGGTACAGCGTTTCTGCCCACAGCTGTGACCAGTCACGAATCTCTTCAATTTTTAATTTCTCTAGCTACTTCGACCCTCCAAGTACCTCAAAACATGGGGTATGATATAGCCATTGTTTTGGGACTTTTACCCAATTTTATGGGTACTTGAAAGTTCTAGATAGTTCAAAACATCCTCAACACAGGAGGAACTTCTGGCTTTTTGTTCCAAAGACCGAGCCACTGAAGTCACCGAAAAACGGCCTTTGAAGGATAGACATCCCACTGTGAGGCTTCCTAACTCGATCTCCTGTGGCAGGGCGAAGGAAAGGAAAAGGATGGAAAAACTCCACGCTTCGGTTGGGGGATCAAAAACCTTACCCCTTAAGATCTCTTCAAATGGAACCATTAACAAAATTCTCGACTTAAAAAGTAAGAGAACTGATTTCCCTTGAGAAGAGCTGTTCAAAGTGAAACTGAGGTAATACAGTTTCAAAAACTCAGGAAGAACCTTGGAACATCTCTGCTGTGACCAAAGCCATGTCTGACATCATCCCGGGCTCCTTTCCATGCCAGGGAGGACAGGCCCGGTATTCGTGAGCCAAGTGATCCTGGCGAAAAATGCTGAAACCATGACTTTGACCTCCCAAATACTGGAGCTTTCCTGGCTTTCCTGTAGACTTTCTAAAAAAAAAACAGAAGATAAGCAATTCGATTGTCTGGACCAAGACCCAGATCCCTTATGGCCTTATGGGCTCTTTATGTTCCTCCGTTTGGCCTTCACATTTTTTCGGGCCACGCCCAGGCCCATTCCTCCTGAGGATCTGGAGGTCCCGCTATGATTCGCAGCAAGGGAAGCAAGTCTTCAGCGTGACGACAGACCATTCCCATTTGGCAAATGCGGCAGACTGCCTGGGCCAAAAAAAGTACCGGGACTGACGGATGATGATGATTGATGATGCTTGATGATGGAATCAAACTCAATGACCATAGTTAGCCATAGTTGATGGCTTCCTTTCAAAATCTAAGGCTCTAAGGCGTCCAAATTATGCCAGGCACATTTTGCCAACGGGAAACAACTCAGAATGGCCACTTGAAAAACGGATCGGCCACGGTCCAAGTAGGTCCAAGTTATCCGTCCCAGGGACTCCATGAAACTCGTCCAAGTGAGTGCCCAGGTTTGGGCAAATGCCGCCAGTGGGTTTATGACCGAACCTGACACGAAAAACGAAAGCGCAAGATGTGAAAGATCTGCGCTGTCAGCTGGTGGAACGGGCTGAGATCTTTGAGAACTCGAGAGGATTCTGACTTCAAAAAGACACCTCGGAGATACATACAGTGGACAATGGGTCCAACATATGAATTAGTATGAATTAGTATAAATTAGTATACCCAGTAAACCCCAAAAATTCATCAGAAACCCTCCCCACTTTCCCCATGGTTAACATACGAGCTGCAGCCCATTGAGCAACGCCGGAATCCGCGTGGATCCTCCGATGTCCGCCGTGAGCCCCGCGGGACTTCCACAGGCCGCCACCAGCGCAGCCGTGCCGCCACTGGAACCACCAGGGCTCAGGTGGAGGCCCCAGGGACTTGAACTCCGGCCGTACCTCAGAGGGAGAAGGCTATGTCATGGGTTAAACATCACAAAAAATGGGTTAAACATCACAAAAAAGATGGGTTAAACATCACAAAAAAGATGGGTTAAACATCACAAAAAAGATGGGTTAAACGTCACAAAAAAGATGGGTTAAACGTCACAAAAAATGGGTTAAACATCACAAAAAATTGGTTAAACATCACAAAAAAGATGGGTTAAACATCACAAAAAAGATGGGTTAAACGTCACAAAAAAGATGGGTTAAACGTCACAAAAAATGGGTTAAACATCACAAAAAATGGGTTAAACGTCACAAAAAATGGGTTAAACGTCACAAAAAATGGGTTAAACGTCACAAAAAATGAATTAAAAATCACAAAAAATGGGTTAAACGTCACAAAAAATGGGTTAAACATCACAGAAAATGGGTTAAACGTCACAAAAAATGGGTTAAACGTCACAAAAAAGATGGGTTAAACGTCACAAAAAATGGGTTAAACGTCACAAAAAATGGGTTAAACGTCACAAAAAATGGGTTAAACGTCACAAAAAATGAATTAAAAATCACAAAAAATGGGTTAAACATCACAAAAAATGGGTTAAACATCACAAAAAATGAGTTAAACATCACAAAAAATGGGTTAAACATCACAAAAAATTGGTTAAACATCACAAAAAATGGGTTAAACATCACAAAAAATGGGTTAAACATCACAAAAAAGATGGGTTAAACAGTTAAACATCACAAAAAAGATGGGTTAAACATCACAAAAAATGGGTTAAACATCACAAAAAATGGGTTAAACATCACAAAAAAGATGGGTTAAACAGTTAAACATCACAAAAAAGATGTGTTAAACATCACAAAA
>Ga0126342_10004300_pt1 | contig 24211 bp, 18 predicted proteins | sample Cyp1metagenome_FD_92528 | JGI IMG/M metagenome (GOLD analysis project Ga0126342, IMG submission 92528) | Coral microbial communities from Lord Howe Island, Old Settlement Bay, Australia - Cyphastrea 1 metagenome | ecosystem: Host-associated > Invertebrates > Cnidaria > Coral ...
AGAAACAGCAATGAATGCTATTTTGGCTCAGCTCCACTTGAGCCAAAATGAAAGCATTCATTGACTCACTTAAAGATGACACATGCACACCCAAGCCTGCCAAACTCAATGCATGAATAAATATCTTGTGTCTCCTGTTTTTATCACCATTCTAGATGATTTTCCAATGTATCCCACAAAGCTTATTTAACCCCATGAACCTCCCACAGGGGGCACTGGTTCTTTGCCAGGTACAGCATGGCTTTCTCCTAGGCCAAAACGATAGACGCGGCGAGATTTCTCATTATTTTAGTGGGGTTGTAGAACTTCTATCTTTTCGGGGGTTGCTATAATGGGGAAAATGCAGATTAATCAGTGGAATGGAATACCCAAAACATTTTTTTTAGTCAAACCATTTATTTGACCCTGGCAACGATTAGGACACCCAGGGACCTCAGTTGTTTTAGGGACCATTTCAAACCACCAAGCCACCAAGCAGATCATCCTTGGTTATAGTTATATACAATTTACAACATTAAAGAGGGATTTCCCATTTCCCATTATATTTGGTTTCATGGTTTAATGGTGATATAGTGGTGATATCAAGTTGGTTAACCATTATATCAAGTTGGTCAATCATATCAGCATTATATCCCCTTTTTGTAGATGCATTTTAGTAGATGTCTAAGAATCACATACGAGGACAAACCCAGAAACATCGCTGGGCTGCATTCGTTGTCCTACAGCGGGGACCACACAGTCCTTAGCCACCATTTATGTCCGTTTATATTTATTGACCAAAATGTATATTTTGAAGGGTTAAATCTGCAATTTGCCTGGTGACATCCCCAACTCTGACTGCTGTAAAAAACTAACATCCCACTTGCCACTGAGCTGCAATCAACTCATCCGGGGGAATCAAGAATTGTCCCTTGACCTTGTCTTTCGCTTCCTCCAACGTCAAAACCTGGTGCTGCGATGAAATGTCCCAAGATCTGATGGTGAAAGGTCGGAAATCCGGGGAAACTTCTGGGGGAAGTGTCGGAATCTTCATAAAATATCTTATCTGTCAACAATTTCATGGTATAACTTCTCTGTTGGGCCAAACGCAAGCTGTTAAAGATAAGTTTTTGAGCTGAGGTACCCTTCAGTGTCCTGAAACATTACTGGCAAAGCACGTTTGATCACAGTGGAGGGTAGCGCATTCATGGCCGATCCCTGAAAATGATGGAAAAGCCCACTGCTTCGCAGAGAACCCCACCAGTAACAACACCATTTATGGCTGGATTCCGATGTCATCCAACGTTCAACCCGTAATGTTTGATAGTCAGTTGAAGATGTGTCCAAAACATCATAACACCAAATGTATGCAATGTACTTGGGGGTGCAGTAGCACTTCTGAAGCGGGCCCATGGTTTCCCTCGGTAGCCCCGAGGGCGTAATCACCATGGTGATTCACTTAAAAACCAACACAACAGGAACTGCACAACCCCATGACAATTTTTTTAATGGTAAACCTTGTCATTTGACCTTTCTCCCCATGTGATTTTCTCTACATGATTTCCCATTTGATCCTGTTATGATTGGTTTGATCCCCATTAAAACCAACCACTGTTGGTCCTGAACTGGAGATGGTTCTGCCATCACCCATTTCCCATATGATTCATGTCTAATCCTATCTTATTGTTTCAATACATCCATTTATAGTTTGGCATATAATATCTGAATCTAAACCGTATTGTTTATACATCCATTTCATGAATTCATACATTCATACAATCATACCATTTTCATGGTTTGTAATCTTATATTAATGTTGATAAATCATACATTCATGGGCTTTATGAATCATTTTATGAATCTATGATTCGATGGGTTCGGTCACGAGTCACAATGGTTTTCCCCAGATATTCTCCCATTATATCAGATCCCATTCTGGTTGGTGGTTGACCTACCTCTCTGAAAAATATTAGTCAAATGGGATGATTCTTCCGAATATATGGAAAAATAAAAAATGTTCCAAACCACCAACCAGCCATTATACTACCAGTTATGCTGGTTTGATCACTATTTTTCCGATGGTTTCCTACAGTTTCATGGGTAAAAAAAAACAACAACTCTCAGGGCGCCTCCTCTTGTGCTCGCCACTCCTTCACCACCTCCTGTTCCTCCTGAGAGAAACCAGTGGCATTTTTTGGGGGTCATGGGACGATCAACGGAATAATACATGATGGATAATGATGGATATATGGTATATAATAGGGATATATATATATATAGGATATATATATATGGGCCATTTATGGTATCCTCAATATGGGGATGGTATTCAATGGGATAGAACGAAGCAACAATATGAACTTGGTGGTTGAGCCAGGAGAAAGATGGTCGGCCTTGAAAATGGATCCGATTTCTTCGTGCGGCTTCCAACTTGGATGGCAGCACTTACCATGTTCCATGAGGGCCATTAAAACAACAATGACCCTTATCCAAATGTAGGCAAACATCTGATTCTGGCTTAAAGCAGGTGGTAAAATCACCTAGTCCAAGAACTTACCAAGGATCATTCACCTATTCCCATGTTTAGTGGTCAAAGCCCATGTGTGACAGTAAAATTATGTAAAATAATCATTGTTGATGCTTCAAACATGTCGATCATCTTGATTTTTAATGCTAAAATCACGAATTATATTCCATGATGTTCCCATGTTTAGGTGAATCCATATCCCTATGAATGGTCAATATCCCTATTCTTACTGGTGAAAACTATCCCAACATTTTTTCCCCAGTCATGGTGGGTTTCCCAATGGGAAAATAAGCACTCATCTTCAACAAATCACGGTTTATGAAGGCCGTATGGATGTTCATGTTTTAGATGCAATATGCACAATTACCCTCTGGTAATTTGTTACATAGCTATTGAAAATGGTCATAGAAATAGTTGATTTATCATATTTATCAATTCAAAATGATGATTTCCCATGGTTATGCACACGTTTACCAGAGGGTATCATATTTCCCATAGACCCTTCAAAATCTTGGTGAAATGTATCGGATCAAATAAAATGACCTGGATAAAAAAATGGATTCATCACCCAATATGGGGATTTCATAAAATCCACCACCCCCCAAAAAAAAACATGTTTTCCTCAGGAAATAATGACCCAATTGACCCAGTGATCATCCCTGCAGGATTTTTTTTTGGTCGCGACTTTTTAGATCAACACTTTGCTCCTCGACTACCCTCTGGTAATTTGTTACATAGCTATTGAAAATGGCCCATTTATAGTGGATTTACCCATTGAAAATGGTGATTTTCCATAGTTATGTAACAGTTTACCAGAGGGTATACCCCATCATCAAAGGCTGCATATCATATTAATTGTTGGACTTTCCACATGGAACTGGTGGGATTTTCCACATCGGGATGTGAAAACCGGGATCTCGTCCTTGCTGAGTGCGCGGCTGGAGACGCCGGACCTGACAAAAACCCGGAAGGCCCAGGAGAACCTTGGGATGAAAATATCAAAATCACTGCTGAGAAACGATCAAATTTCAGGGTTAGCCTGGAGTTAACTTGGAAAACATTATCGGAATTCACTCATCAATACCCTCTGGTAAACTAACATAACTATGGGAAATCACCATTTTTAACGGGTAAATCCAGTATAAATGGCAATTTTCAATAGTTTGTTTGTTTGTTTACCAGAGGGTAAACTTGAAAGGACTCGGCGGATCCTAAAACCCCAATCCATGCACCCATGCACCATCATTTCAGGGATGTCGCAAGTCGCAACATCAACATGCAAATCTTGGTCTTGAACATAATCATCATCATAATCAAACATCATCATCATCATCATCATCATCAAACATAATCAAACAGTTTCCTTTCCATGACAAATTGTTTTTTTTGTTGGGGTATGGTCCGGTATGGTTGGTGATATTGACGATGAATCCATGAGGAAACCCGCCTCGATCCGGCGATTTCGCCGCGCCATCCCACGAAGCAAAGCCTGAAGCCACGTGGGAAGCCATGGATAAAACCAATGGCGGGTTGGGGCTATGGTGTGGTTATATTTGTATTTATATATAAACATTAAGGTACATAAATAAAGAAATAAATATATGAATAAGGGCCCTTTTACTTTTAGTATTGGCAAAACATGGCAATTGGGACGCATAATTTTACATGTGGCTGAAGTTTAATATTGTTATAAAAACATTATACGTATTATAATATATATATATATAAATTATCATTAATTATATATTAAATAATATATCTTATATATTATATATTATATATTGTATATAATCTATTATATGTTATTTATTATGTATATATATATATATTTATTATATAATATCTTATATATCATATCTTAAAAAAATATTAAGTTATCTAGAGTATATTATATTATAATATATAAATATGTTATTATACAATATACACACACATATATATATATATATATATATTATGTTGCAAACACAATATACAGGTGGTGCCAACATTATAGAACGAAATTAGGACCTTCGTACTCCTCCGGATCCCGATTCCGCGCGGATTTCTGGCACCTTGGAGGTTACTGTCATATCTTTCTGGGACCCCAGAAAAAAGTGACACAGAAACCAGAATTATAGAACGGAAAACATAATTATAGAACGAAACTGGTAGATGTGGGAAAAAAGGGAAAACACAATTATAGAACAAACCAGAATAATAGAACGACGAACAAAATTAGGAGTAAGTTAAGATAAGTTTTTTTTCATACCTTCCGAGGAAAACAGAATTATGGAACAACAGGGTACTTCCGTTCTATAATTCTGGTAACGACCATAATCTTATATATAATTATGTATATTATATTGAATAAAGTGTTTGGTGATGTACTAGTAGAATGTTCCTTGAAGAACTCGAGTTTTGGCGGACCAGGAAGCTCTTCCAACTAGCTCGATGCGCCTGGGGTGATCTATCTGCCACCATGGGTTCTTCTGAAAATCACAGGCCAAAAAAAAATCCGTTGTTCAATCATCAGTTTCATTATTAAATTGCCATTTGGAGGGTACCCTCTGATAAACTAACATAGCTATTGAAAATGGCCCAGTCGAAATAGTGGATTTACCCATTGATAGCATGGTGATTTTCCAGTTCGCTATGTAAACGTTTACCAGAGGGTATACCCCATCATCAAAGGCTGCAGATCCCACAATATCCCCATGAAATGGCTGTTGGAATTCCTCCCGCTATTGGTTGAAGTTTAGTGCCAGATTTCTATTTCGTTTAGAACCGTATCCCATTGAAAAAACTATATCCCCATTTACAGACATCTCCATGATTCATTGAATAACGCCCATTTAACCCCGGCAATTCCATTACCCTTCGGTAATCAAACGTGGCAATGGACACTTCCCAGATGTGTGGATGAGTTTCCCATTGACATGCCCATTTATGAGAATTTCCCAGCTATGTTTGATTGCGGGAGGAGCACCATTAAATATCCCACTATTACTCTTTATTAGCCATCATTTACCATGATATACTCATTATTCCCCACTGCATATATCTAAATATCCCACTAAATATCCCATTGTATATCCATTAATAGCACATCATCAAACATATATTCAAACATTAATGGTGAATCATACACACTATATATCCCATCATTATTCATCAAGCATTTAATCAATGGCCATTTCAGGAACCTAAATTGGAGGTACCTACCATATATAGTCTTATATGGTCTGATATGGTGCAGTACCTCCGTTTTAGGATCCTGAAATTCCCATTGATCATACCAAAGGGTAATATTCTTCATCATTATTCATCAAACTGTATATATATATCATATATACCATCATCATTTATCCCATCAATATCCCACCATTATATATGCCATCATATACTATATCATATTTTCCAGCTATCCCAGGGTATATCCATTGCCCCAAAGGCCTGGAGCACAGCCCCAGCACCGCCAGCGTCGTCAGCGGCGCGGTCAGCGCGTAGCGTTGACGTCGCGTCATAGCCGCGGAGCCAGCTGCGATGGCGGTCAGGAATTCCGCTAGTTCAATGGGTTGGTTTACCCTCTGGTAATTTGTTACATAGCTATTGAAAATGACCATAGAAATAGTGGATTTTCCCAGTAAAAACTGTGATTTTCCATAGTTATGTAACAGTTTACCAGAGGGTAAGGGTTTTCAATGGCTTTCAGAACCCCCAAATTGATGTCCAGGAATTTCCCGTAATTTTTTCTCATGATTTGGGGCAAGCTTGGCTCCAAATTCCAAGGTGATCATCCCATGGGATATGCTGGGCATGGGATGTTAATGGTATGCGGTATATGATGGTATGGTAGAAATGCCTATGAAACCCAAACTATCTGGGATGAAATTTGCCACGGTTTTTTCCGTATATTCTTATGGTATATGATGGTGGTTTCAAAAGGTTTTTGCGCCCAATCCCCAAGTGTTGGTGGAGCCTCTAGCCACGAACCGATTTTTCAAAGTGTCGTAGAAGGGTTTGGGTATCGCAACCCCATTTTTTTGGGTGATTTACAACATATAATGATTATCCCATGATTATCCCAGCCATTGTTTTGGGATCCATTTGAAGAAAGCCTCAACAAAAACCATGCGAAATATCCATGTTTGAAGGTGACTTTCCCACGGAAAAATCCCGAAGAACTCATCTTTTCGCGCTGTGGCTGCCATTTGGCAGGTCAGCTGGAGGTCACTGGGGAGCTCCCAGTGTGGACAAAGTCCAAAGCATGACTTCGATATGATATGAAGATCTCCATATCAATATATAGATGATGAGATATAATTGAATTTACTATCAATTTCTGTTCCCACTGGAGTTTCGACTTTTCTGCCTGAAATCACTGACGCGGCTGACTTGGTCAGACGCAGTGGACAGATTTGGAAGTGGAGCAAAGATGAAACTGGAGCTTGTGGGATTTCATGGGGATTCAACGATCAAACATGGGCAGACCATTAAACTCATGAAACACAGGAATTGACCATGCTGAAGATCTCACCATCTTGCCATTGGGGGAACCATGGAAACGTACTCAAATCAAATAGGGGTTGAATCAAGAAATTGCCGGAAATGGAGTATAAACCATGAACACCCACAGGCAAGAAATGGAATTTCACTTGGACATATGGGATACAATCTTGATGGTTAATGGGCGAGTTGTATCCTATGATGGAACCTATGATGGAAATCGCTATCAACATACTGGTTTGGCGATGGCAGCAGGTTTGGCCTTCAAGGGTAGGTTCCAAAAAAGGATCTGGATGTGAGTGAATGCTTTGTGAGATCGCATCTCTCGCAGTCCGAAGCATGAAGAACAACCACGCCATTTACATTTGTCATGGTATATGAATAGGAAACACATGCACCTCGAATACATTTGATTCACTTGGTACATGGGGTGTACCTATGATCCTAAATCAAAAAGAAACAATACATGACTACAATGCAGTGCATGTTATTCAACTGGTATTGTGACATTTTTGGTGCAACAGTTCACTGGGACGTCTGCTCCAATTCCTTTTCGCCCATCGCTGAATTTGACTGGAATCCTGGAAGGATGGGTCAAGTAACTGGGTAAATTGACCCCTTTCAACTGGTACCTAATCACTTAAAAGTATTACTAACACATACTTGGTAATGAATTGTAACCAGTCTTGGTCAATATGAATCCTGGTCATTGATACCTCACTATGCGACACCAAACGGCTTTCTCTCTCATACGTCAGTTGTCAACCACCTACCCGTAAACTAACATAGGAAAAATCAGAATGCAGGATCATTTCAGTCAAGAACCACGGATTTCCAAAGTTTTTTCCACCATTGATGTTTCCGGCCTATCAAGCTCCATCTTCAGGGATTTACTAACGGTTTACTGGAGCCATCCTCCAGGATCATCCAGCCGGCTGTATTAACGAGGCGGCAAAAATGATGGAAACGTGCCGCTGGGGATGCAAACACCGCGGCACATCCCAGGGCGCGACCACAGAGATTTCACATGGCAAGATACGGTGCAGTAAATTTATAGCACGAATCTACAAAGGTTACATCGTCAAGTACACTGATATCCTATCTTGATCTAAGATCTTATAGATCTTAATGATAATAATTGTTTTTCATGTTTTTTTGATGATTCGCTGGGACAAAAGTTGGATGGCCATTCAACCATTGTATTTCGGGGGCTTGGATGTCCTGGTTCTTAAGTGGCTAACTTATCCTATATCCATGCAATGAATGGGACCGAAATAATCATCTCTACATTCCAAATGATATCAGCATTAAATTTCAAGCATGATCATTGATCATTATACAACTCGAAATACGCCATATCTGGATCCCAATATACACATGACCCACTTATCATGTGTGAACCAAGTATGCACCTATTGTGGTCAACCAGATCTGATCTGCCGCAATCTATGCCCTCAAACTGGGCCAAAATTTGGTCGAATTCGATGCCGGTGATCGGTGACTTCGTTGGCCTCATAGGTTCTTTTTCCCTCACCTTCTATCCTCCAGTATGTTAAGATATTGGGAATCCACCATTTATAGATAAGTTCCAGATTTTCCATCTCTATGTCCATTTGCAAATCATGTGCGTATCCTTTGCTAGGGAAACTATGGGACTTTTTCAAGAGGTGAGTAACTCCAAATCATTCAAAATTACACCATTTTAGCATCGAAACCTATATCTCCCACTTACGAACCCCGCATATCGCCTGGAAAGCTCTAGGAATCTGTTGGGGCCCCGCCTTCCATGGATTTTTTCATGTTCGCATCATGTGTGCGTGTGTGTGTGTGTGTGGGGATACCTGGTTACCTGCGCACACACTTGCTCAGATCTAGTATATGTATTGATTCAAAAATAAAACATTATAGAGATTTATAATATATGACATGTATATATTAATATATGGAGGTTGCCTGAAATAGGATACCCCTGAATCATCCATTTTTGTAGGGCTTTCCATTATAAACCATCACCACCATTTATGGAAACCCCTATATGTATATCTACATTGATCATTCAATATCATTCAGAATCAGGGTAGAAGAAAAACGGATCTGGTGGATTTATGTGGATTTTTGTTGGGCCACAATGGTTTGAGCTATTTTTGAAGTCACCTTGGGCATAACTGCTGTCCTAAGCGCCCCGTCAAATACGTGGGCGCGGATGGGTGCATCGGCTGAGACTCCAAATGCCAGTCTGAACAAGGGATGAACCCGAATTCATGGACCTCTATTGGGAATAGTTTCTGGTATATATATGGGAAAAAAATGGTATATATGGGATATATAGCAGAAACTATTGGTTTACCAATGACAATTTCCCATATATATCCCCATTAAGTCTCCGTATTGTTGCTTCTATATCATCAAATCATATTAAACCCCCATATCCCCACTGGTATCCCATTCTTGTTTGCATGAATGCAACGATTCTCTGCACTCAGCTACATGGAAGATCCCATTTGGTGGACACCCTGGCAGTGATGATCGGTGTTTGTGGGGATTCCACTTCATGGACTATGATAAATGATGGTTTCCCGCAATAGGGGGACCCTCAATCCATTTCCAATGGGTTTCTAATCATAAACCATCCATTTTTGGGTAGCTCCATTTTAGGAAACCCCCATGTGATGATAGTCTCCCATATATTTTGTAGTATAAGCCCGCTGCAGTCATCTACCCTGATTTTGCATATACCACCCCCGATTGCTTTGATGTTGCTTCCCAGCCATTCAGAACATACTGACCAATCATTCACCAATGATTCACCAATCAGTTGACCATGGGTCGTCAGACTTCCAGTTGATGACCAGAGGCTATCCCATTCAAGAAACCATGCTTTACCATTAACCATTATTGCCCGTTATTTGCCACTATCATAACATGGTAAACCCATTATTTACTATTATTAGCCACCATTATTGTTATAAATTATTGGCCATTGTTAATTATTGATGCATTTTTATTTTTTTTTAAATAACATGATGAATCACTGGAGATATATCAGATACACCTATTACCAGCTGTCTCCAAATTCTGAATTCAACAAGCCGTGTCTCACTGTTTCCAGTGCTGGAGCATTGACAAGGCATCGCGATGCTGGGTTGTCTCCTCATACAAACAGGTATGGCTCGTGGAACCGCAAAAAAATGCGGTTTGGCCAGGAAAAAATGGTGATTCAAACAGAAAACACATGGACATACAGCAAAACTGTTGGGTCATGGTTTCCACCATTTTTAACAAGGTTTCTCCCAACACCTCACAAGGGGTTTGTTCAACTCGTTTGTTCAACTCTGCTAAGCCATGACAAACATGGCTAAACATGATACCGCCAAGTGACCAAGTGTATATTCTACATCTCTTGTGTCAAACATAGCAAGTCGGTAAAATGGCACTTGCCGAGCAATACAATTGCTACAACAAATAACTATCCACCATGTGTATATCTCAATCTATTGCTGATTCTACAGATTGAGGATGTGGGGTGCTGGGGCAACGCGCATTTTCCCCAAGGTAAATCCACAGTTTTCGCCTCAACCCCCCGGCTGTACTGTGCCGCCTTGCTGTCTTGACAGGAGTTCATTATCAATCTCAAAAACATGATAATGATGCACTAACACTTGATGATGGTTTTCTTAGAAACCCACAAACAAAACATGTTCTTTTCCAATATCATGGTTTTCTTAAAAGTCACTTACGGCAAACCAACCCATATACTGGTTGATAATGGTCGATTGATTAGTAAACCACCCATTAGAAAACCAACCATGAGAACCCGTTTTACTTACAGTAGATTTCTCAACTCATGGTTTTCTTAGTAAACCAACACAGTTCCGGCCCATCTTCGCCGAAAAAACCTACCGCCCGACGTCCCGTTTCTCGTCCTCCTCGGGTGTGGCGCCGGGCAGCACCGAGAGAACTTGGCCCACCTGTGCCTTGCTGTGCTCCTGGGACATCGAAGTGTCTGGGAATGGTGATATCAGTTAAATTGGTGGTGGTTATATCAGTTAATTATATCCCATTAAATTGGTGAAGTTCCCAACATTAAACTGGTTAGGTAATGGATAAGAATGGTTATTCCCATGGGTCATGTTGATTTTAGTGGAATGCTTGGGCAATAGTGATGAATTTCCCCTGAAAGAAAATGGGATGTACAATAGTTACAAAAATTCCCATTGATATTTATTACCAACCATTTATACTGGGAATGTTTGTAGTTACTAACCATTGGGAATGGCTATATGCCATTAAAAAAATAGTTAATAGTGATACTGATACATCTAATACTTCCCAATGGGATAGGCATTGTAGTTACTAACCACTGATATTTCCTTTAATGGCTAGTTTAATCCATATTTAGTGGGATGTATCACTATTAGTGGGATCATCATGAAAAAGGTATTGAAAGTAAAATCACACTGAACTAGTGATAAATCTAACTTTTTCTGTATCTTTTGCCGGGACTAAAAACTGTCTATTCATTTGGGATGCCCTGTTGTGAGCAGTAAATATGACTACTGAGCAAAACAAGCGCTGAGTTTCAGCAAGAAGCAATGAACATATCAGCTGGACTTGATGGTTTGTTGATGAATGCAACGTATACAACAATCCTTTGGCTCACAATTTAAGAAATCAAGGAGTAGAGAAAATGATGGGGTGTTGAGATATCAATTGAGACCTGTGGGTTGCCAACATACTCCCCCAAAATGGCCCAAACACGCCCCACGCGTCCTGTAGGTTGCCAACATACTGCCCCAATCCCGTTCCAACACGCCCCATAAGACCTGTAGGTTGCCAACATACAGCCCCAAACCCATTCCAACACACCGCATAAGACCTGTAGGTTGCCAACATACTGCCTGTAGGTTGCCAACCTACTGCCCCAAACCGCCCGATAAGACATGTAGGTTGCCAACGTACTGCCCCAAACTGGCTCCAACACACCCATCAGACCTGTATATAGGTTGCCAACATACAGCCCCAAACCCGTTCCAACACGCCCCATGCGACCTGTAGGTTGCCAACATACAGCCCCAAGCTGGCTCCAACACACCCCATAAAACATGCAGGTTGCCAACTGCCTGTAGGTTGCCAACATACTGCCCCAAACTGGCTCCAACACAACCAATAAAACATGCAGGTTGCCAACATACTGCCCCAATCCCGTTCCAACACGCCCCATAAGACCTGTAGGTTGCCAACATACAGCCCCAAACCCGTTCCAACACGCCCCATGCGACCTGTAGGTTGCCAACATACTGCCCAAAAGTGGCTCCAACACACCCATAAGACCTGTAGGTTGCCAGCATACTGCCCCAAACTGGCTCCTCCATTTGGCTCCTCCATTTGGCACCTCTAAAAGGTTAAACGGTTAAACACAGACAGAATCAGATGTCCACATGTAAAATCATCAAATCATCTATAAATACACCTTCTCCAAATTGCATGACACCAACTGCCGTATTGATATGAGTATTCCAAGGAACAATTGCAATCAGGAAACCTTGGTTTTACCATCGGAGTTGCGGGTGTTCCACAAAGTTTCCCTGCGTCCAATCCTACAGGAACTTTCGTTACGAAGTAAGTCAGTCACAAAAATTGGTGCTGAGACTTGCACCCCATTTTCCAATTGCGGGTTTAACAAATCGTGGCTGATTCATTCTCATTCACCTCATTTTCTTTGTAGCTTTAGTTTGTACCTCAACCACCAATTTTTGGCGATAAAATTCGTCTTCCATCAACCACAACGGTCGCCAGTTCAACTGGAAAACTAGTGAATGAGCGCCAAAAACAGGCCAAAAACGCAAGGAGTGTAATTAGCTAGGAAAACCTTGGGCAGTGAATGGGTTGATAGCTATATCTAATCATATCTGATCATATCTAATCTATTTCTTTATCTACATGATCTATAGGTGGGTTTGTTCAAAAATGGGGTATATCCCAAGCTATTCAAAACCTTCCGACAAAGCCATTTGGTCAGACCATCCCATTAGATACTCCTAGATATCCAACATAGCCCTTCGAAAAATCACATCCAATCTATGTCACCCTCCGGTAATCAAACGTGGCAATCAAAAAATCAATAAAAAATCCTGATAAATGAGGTTTCAAGCTCACCTTTATCTATGAATGGTGGAACAAATCCCTATCAATGGTGGTTTGAATCTCACCTTGATAAATGGTGGAACCCCCTGCGCTGAGGACACCTTGCTGCTGTTTCGAAAGAGCAACGACTTTGGCTCCTGGCCCATGTCAGGGGCAAAGATACCCCACTAAACAAAAAAAAAGTTGAGAGGATACCTGAGGATATCATTTCTTCGCTAACATTGCTAAATGCAATCTGTTTATCTACAACTCAACAAGGTTCTGACGGGCCAAACTTGTCCCTGCTAATTTTTATATAGCACCTGTGAATTTGTCAGAAAAGAGGGTCCCCCCTAGTCCTGTGGCTTCAAACTCCTGTAATGATTTACCACATGAACACATAAAAAAGTATTGGAGGACCATTTCCCATTTCAACGATTCGTTCGGAAATTGAAACCACAAAATGTTGCTATATTTTGCCTTGAATCTTCCCATTTTGATGGTGAAATGACCAGTTTGCCACATTTGTTCCGAGCCAAGGGCCCACCTCCACCACGGAAGGTTCGGAGTTGATGGTCACCCGAGCCTGGGGCGTTCATTCTGCTATGCCGTGATGATTTTCATCGGCAAATTCCATGAATCAATGGTAAATCACCAACTAACATTGTTTTTTCATGGGATAACTCGGGGTAACTATCCAAAATCACCATGGTTTACAGATAAATCATACATGGGTTATTTTCCATATGTGGAAGAAATCCTCCACTCTTGAATGGGGTCAAATGATGATTCTCCAATCATCCAGTGGTAGGAGTTGTTCAGACAAACCCACATGATGCATTTAAGACCCGCTGACATCTGAAGCCTATACACACAATAGTAAGACCGTACAAATCACATTGAACCCATCAGTGCAATAAAAATTAAACTCGTTCCAAAAAATGGGTGCGTCCAAAAAATGATGACAACAACGTTTCCAATATCTCCCTTCCCCGTTGAATATCCATCAAACCCTGTTAGAACATTATTTGATAGTTGATTGCCATTATTCAGTTCATTCGTCATCATGTTCCCCATGATACCCAAACAAAAATCATATAAAACCATAAAGAAACCATCTAGTAACCACATAAGACCGTAGAAATATAACTTTTCATAAACCACAATGACAACCACGAAATCTCATGGTGTTTTTTTATCCCTCCCATCTCCAGCCGCACCAAACTTGCCGCCTTCTCCGCCTTGCTCTCCGACGCTGGGACCGGCGGCATCTTTTTCTGGTCCTCGCTGGGCAGCTGCTCCCGTAGGGCCTTGACCTCGGTGCCGTTGGTCGGTGGAAAGTGGGGGAAGGGTTGGGAAATTCCTGGAAAACCTGGGGGAAAAGGTTGGATTTGAACATTTGGAAAAAAAATTGGAGAAAAGGTGTGACACTGAAAAACATTGAAGAGATATCAATGTCTTTTTGGATAGATGGTATGGCTGGTATGGAAACGTCCATGCTAACATCGACACAGTCTTGTGGTCATGTGGATTCTCAGTTTTTTTTACAAAGATTCAGCATCATGTTCGATTAAAATTTCATAATTTGGACCATTGGAGGCCGTCAAAGAGGAGCATCTTGTCGAAGCCACCATCCATTTCCATCAGCTGTTCAGCATTTTTTACCCCCATGTTAAATGAATTATCTTTCATGTACCCTCTGGTTATTTGATGTAGCTATGGAAAACCACCGATTTTAGTGGGTAAATCATCATAAATCATCTATACATGTTTTTTTCATAGCTATGTTAAATAACCAGGGTTAGATACCAGGGGTACTGTTCATTGTGAGCCATGGTTCACCTCCCCCAATGTCTCGCACTCAAGTCCACACAGCCGACTGAAAGTCACTCGGCATCATCATCAAGCAGTTTAGCATTTGAAAACATGTGAAACCACCAACTAATGTCAACTGCGGATGAACAAACCCTGAAGATTGATGCCAGTTACCCCCTGATTAGTGATGACTTAGTTGTTTCTGAAATTGGTACTTCCTATCTGTTAAAACTGGTGGGGTCATTAAAACAGGATTAACTTATGGGCATTGAAATTGCTGTTGTCACTTCCCACTATTGCAACACATATCATTTAAACACAACCAGTTTAAGCCACCAGTATTCAACAATATTTAAGATATCTCTATCAACTACCCAAACGGGTATGATCAACCCCATTTTAAAAACAATTTCACCACCATGTGGGTGTGTCTGGAAATGGCTATACCACCCAAAAACTGCAATTTGTGATAGGGAATCCCACTTAGTAATTATTTACAGACCATATGACCCATGCAATCCGTCTGGAACCCGTATAATCCAATATAATCCCAAATAACCCATATAATCCATTTATCATCATTTACCTAACTCTGTTTTTGACCCATTCAAACGCCCTGGTCGAGGTACTGCGCCATAGTTACAGATCAACGCCATGCTGGACAGCAGCACCCAAAACACGGTGCTGAGGAAGGGCAGAACGCCCAGGTCCTGTGCATCACCAGGGAAGATGGGAAGTTAACCATGGAAAAACCATGGTTTTTATGCCGTTTTTGGGGTTCAGTGATTTGAGGAAAATTCCATGGAAAAAGTTGAAGATTACCTTTTGCTGAAAATGGTTTACTTTCTTTTTCATGGAAACTAAGTTGAGGACTTCAGTGATTTTTGGAAATATGAAGGATGAAACCGTGAATTTTTCCCTGAACATTTTCCCTCCCAAATGACATAGCAGTGATTTCAGGAGGCAAAAAGATCTTTCACCAGCAATTTGGTTCAGTGTAAGCGAGAAACTTGAAGACCCAACGAACAAGAAAGGCTACTTGACGCCAAAAAACGCGTAAGGTTTCAATTCCTAAACCACCTTTTTGGAGCACCACACCCAGTGGTTCCATTGGTTCCAGTCCAGGACGATGATGGTGATGAAGCAAAACATCCACCAAATTCCGTCTGCATCGGATGTGTTGGACAAGAACAACACCACGATGACGGAGGACGACAAGAGACCTGCGCCGAGGTGCTGTCAAATGTGATGTTTTTTCTGGCTGGTTTGGGGGGATGGGGCACCAAATGGGAGGGGCATTCTTAGATCAGAAGTGATGATGCCACCACTTTTTTGGGTCCAATTCATGAATAGTGAGATCAACTACTCAACCAGGCTTTCTTGGGTGGTTTGAACTTAGGCCGACAGTATTATTTTAGGATTCGCCGGACTGCCACCCGAATGATTGAAGTTGTTGCTGAAATGAACAGTGATAACAGCAACAACTTCAATCATTCCATAACTTTCCAAAACTTTCCAGAAGTCCCAAACTTCCAAACTTTCCATGATAGTTGGCTTCCCATAACTTTCCAAAAGTCCCAAAGCCAACAGTTTCTTTGCTGATTCCCCGCTTTGTCACAAGCGATCAACTGCACCTGCCATGCAGCTCCATCCAGGTCACAACAAGGAACCCTAGACGCTGTGATGCAGCTACCATCCATGTGCTGACTATACATGTCCCAAAAATCACCAATGTAGGAAAATGTACTGACAATATCTAAAACTAGATCTGAACAGTTGCTATGAATTATAAACCAGCAATAAAGGGGTCTTCAAACGATTCGGAAAAGTGTTTCCAGGACGCTATAGAGATGACATTTACCACATATTTCCAGGCTTCCAGCTTTCTATCACCATTCTGAATTTGTTTAAATTACTTTATACTTATCATTACTTATCATTATACACATAGTATTATGGAACTCTAGTATGTCATTTACCATTAATGAGCAACCCAACTTAACATATCCAGCATTATACACCCCCACGAAATATCCATAAAGTTAGGGATATCTGGGCAACCCAATGTATTGGGGATGATCTTTCCAACAAACCAATTGTCAAAACTGTATTGAAACCAGAAATAAACTCAGAAATTGCGCCACATTTCCCTACTTACCCTACTTGCCCATTAAATTTCTGTGAAAATATCTATTTTTGATCTTTAAGCGCTATAATTCCCATGACATTGCCATTGGATTTTCATTATAACCCTGTTATTGGAGCTACAAACCAACTTAGCTATCATCCATCAGTTTTAAATCCCATGAACAAGGCCATTTTTGTGAAACCCTTTCCAATGCTAAAAACCGTTGGGTCCACATCCTCCCTGCACCTTGAGTCACTGCCACCCAGCGCAAACATCGACATCCTCAGACGGCCCGTTCTACACCGGCCCTGCAGGGGCTGTGGGTCAAAATGATCAACGCCACCAATCAAAGGGAAAACCGTATTTTTTGGGGATATTCCCTTACATAGGCCTTATATAGGCCTTACATATGGTAGGTACCTCCAATCAATCGGTTCCTGAAATGGCCATTGACCCAAGTTAGGGATGGTTTAATCTGGCTGAATGCATCTTGTATGGTTTAAGATGCTTTAACACATCTTAATGTTGCATCTAACAAACCATTCAGCAAAGTAAAGCTGGCCTGTTTAATCTGTCTGGCAAAAAGGATACTTATCCAAAATTGTTGCGTTGGTGAACTTTGGGGGAGGTTGATTTCCAGCTATATCCTGAAGCTGGTGAACCATCGGTTTTTATTGGATATTTGGGCCATTTCATTTGAGGCATGGCTATAAGATATCAATGCCACCATCGTGAATGGCTTGTCACACTATGCGGTCATGACCCAGTCATGGAAGAACCCCTGTTAGGCTTATTAATTATATGGTTGGAGGATTAAAAAAGTAATGAAGCGTGGATTTCCCCAGTACTCACCAGTGCCCAAGAAAGCAATTTTTCGGCTGCGCCCTTCCTCGCAGTCATTTCCATCAAGGCGATCGACCCGGGGGGCTTTCGTTAGCAAGCGGCAATTTGACCAGTTCCCAACGATACACTTCCGACCAGCCAGGCTGCATTAATCTTACGAGTCACCATGTTGCAATGTAAGGTTCCCCATGGTTGATGGTAACAAAACATTTTTCCCCAATCAATTCGTTGCCGGATGATCTTCACAGAAATCACCCATCTAAAATCATCCGTTGGGAAAGTGGCAAATCATCACCGTTCCACTAATCATTCCATCAATCATTTATTAAGCACAGTGTCAACCCCGGATTAATAAGCAATGGTTTACTAGTTAGGCGGTACTCCCCAATTAGTGATAATCTGATACCTCAATATACTTAAATGGTACCGCTCCAATTAAACAGCCTAGGGGTTTATCAATCCATGGCGCAGGGTTGGCATTACTGATCATTAATCATCACCAATTCAAACCATCATCCCAGTAATAATTAATAATCGCTATTCATCACTAATAATCCCATCATCAATCATCATTTTTAACCACTATTAACTCTTCGTTGGGTATTTAATCTACCATTAACCCAGATAGTATTTATCACCATGAATCACCATGAATCACTATCAATCACCATTATTTCACTAAGAATCATTAATTCACCATGAACCCAGATATTATAGCTACCCTCTGGTTATTTAACGTAGCTATAGAAAATCACCAATTTTTAAAGGTAAACCATCTATAAATGGACCATTTTCCATGGCTACGTTAAATAACCAGAGGGTATATATATATATATGATATTCCGTTATATTCCCATTATATTCCAACGGACCCCCCTAGGTGTGATCCCAGCATCTGTACTGCTGCATGAAGTCCGCATGCAGCGGCGTCCACGCCAAGCGTGCCACGAAGCAACACATGGCCGCGACAGGTGGTGCCTGGTGGCTGGAACTGGCAGCCATGGGGATATAACGAAAAAAAACATGAGGGTTGTATATATATATATAATTATGTATATATATATATATGTATATATCGATTATATGAATATAGGGTTTTATGGGGTTATATAGGGGTTAATATGGGCATGTAGGGTTTTTAAAAGGTTATGTAGGGTTATATACCCTGCAGGTTCATGCTTATATAGGGTTACGGTTAGAATATCCATTGAATTGATATCACCGGCTGCTCCGTCTGCAAGACATCTTGACCGGCTCTTGTCCACAGCGGATGCGATTGCGACGCATGCCAGATGTTTCCTTGGTACACATGGCTTAACACCTCAAGTTCTCATTTAATTTCTGGCCGCACATTGGGGGCAATCAACAAACACAATTGTTTGCTGATGGGTTTGTTCCCACTGTACGTGAAAACACCATGATTGATGCTTGCTAATTAGATCCAGCAACGACTACTGGTTTCCACACTTATCTTGAAACCAAAGCCATCTTGTCAGCTCTCAGCATTTCTGTGTTTCACCCATTTTTTCTTGGCGAAGCCTATTGGGAGATTACGGATACCAAGTTCATCCAATTTTCTGGTAGACATCCCATCTATCATAACTTTGACTATGTCAAACGCTCATAAAAAAGTCCATGCATTGGGCTATTCGCAACGTTTTGAAACACACCCATTCTGCTACTCTCCATTGTATCTAATGTCTAATGTCAACAAAATAAATCCCCGCTTTCAACATTAAGATCAAGGTCTGCCAATATTTTGATCATCAAATCCCGATTCTTCATGGGCCTACAATCAATCGTCAATTTTGGACAAATCTTGCTGGAAAAAAACACCTCAATTTTCCCATGTTCAACGTAAAAACATCAGTTTTTGATAGGAAATCTTCCCATGTTCCCAGAAAATTCACACAAATCACCAGCTTCAACGCCCGGTCTACCCCTGTGGGGGCCACGGGCCTCGGCCAAATTCTCGGGTCGCAGGGCGCACACCTATGCACAATCATTCCCGTTGGCTAATCCTTATTGAAAACGAAGCATTCTCCAACCCAGGTCAGATCTGAGGTAACCAGGTGCAATTATCGGTCTTTTTTGGGTGGTTTAAATCCGGAACGTTCTCAAACAACCATGGTGTTTCAGATCCTGTGAAAAAGCCATTCCATTCCAACCCATATCATATCTTCACTTGAAGATGTTTTTTCCCAAACAAATCATATACTTACAACCCTTTTTAACCCAACTACTTTCCAGTAAACGGACATAAGGAAAGTCAAGGATTTGTAGATACGTTCGTGAACCCATGGACTTCTATATGCTATTTTGCAAACCATTTCAAACATCAAATGACGGAACCTTTGGTCATCAAACATCACGAATGTATTCCAGACTGGTTCGGATGTAGCCTAATCGGAATGCCTGGCTGACAGTGAATTCTTGTTTCAGAAAGTATCATCCCACCTTTGAAAGGGATGCGATTTCATTGGCAGCCAATGCTATCGCACACATACACCGAAATCTAAAAATTACCTCCCTTGCGCGATACGCCAATCCAATTCCTGCTTGAAACCTGCTGAAAACACCTGCTAACTCGGGTGCTTTCCTCCCCTTTCACACACCATGTAGCCGTGTGTCCGTGACACTCGCAAGCTTCAGTCCAGCTGCTCAACTCTTTGAGGGCGCCAGCACAGAGGATGATAAAGTCCTGGTACTGATTGACCACAAAGAAATCATGGCACCCTTTCGCTTCCACAATGCTTTCGCAACATTCATCAAGCTGCCACATCTCCATGAAGGCCCCCTCCCAACGTACTGGACAACAATGGCTAAATCGTGCATTGCCGTGACTCCATCTTGATCATCACCACATTTTATCATCGGGCACGGAATCCCATCTTTTCCCCAATCAATCACTATAAAATCCCACAAGTCCCATCTGTTTCCCAGTATTTTTGATCCCCAGAACTATGATGAAACCCCAGAACTGCTCGCTCCGAATCGGATCATCTCCGTGGGTGATCCTCCAAGTACCATTTCTTTTTCCACAGGGGCCATCGATTTAAGAACGCAACTTGAAAAGTGCTGAAAAAGTCAATTAAACAATTAAACAGAAGTGTTATTCAAATACAGTAATAGTGTATTATCACTTTCCAAATTAATTTGGAAAGTGATTAATTTAGAAAAATCCAGTAATGATTCAATTAAAACACCTGGAAAAAAGTAATTAATACGGGTACAACTATGTACTTCCTCAACCAACATTTTTTGTTGGAATTCAATCCAATTTCAGCGCGCTTGTATTCCCATCGTATCCCGTACTATATCCAATCCAGTTTTTCCCAATCTGCACAGAGATGTTGCTGGTTAAATCCCATGAAACCACAAAGATGTTGCCATTCTATGCCATGAAAGATCCTTAAAATCCATAACCCATCCAAAATCCATGAAAATCCATCAAGAATCAATCCAAAGCCATCCAAAATCGGGCAAATTCACCCAGCACTTTCTCCCTTCACCGGCCACTGAAGTCCCAAGACGGTGCCGTTGCCTCGTGGCCGTGGCGCTTGAAGGCGCCGAAGAGCAGCTGCCGAAAGACCACGGCCAGCGCGGAGGCCAAGGAGAGGCGGAAGAGCAACCGCGCCTCGGAATCCGATGGGGAACCAAGTCATGATTGTTTTTTTTTTGGGGGGGTTATGGAAAAACCAACTGCGGTTCAACTTTCCAGCTGCGGTTTTGGTTTTTTCTATAGCTGATGGTTTGGATGATGGTTTTTTCTCAATGTCAAAGTGAATTCAATTGACTAATTGATTGGTTTCAAAGAGTTGATATAACTGTTGATTATTTGAACCTATTTTATCCAAAGAGTTAATGTTGGTTATTTGTTTTCAATTCATCTATCTTATCCAAAGCACCATGTATAGTGGGGGTATGGGTCCTGGATGGTTTTAGCTAATGGGAAAGACATATATATCTAATCGTGGGTATCTTATCATATTTAATAGAATGATGGGGATATATGAGATGATATGAATGTTACTATATCCATATGATGGGGCTATGCTATGATATTTCAATTGACATTTCAATGCTTTCAATTGGGATACGATCAACGGCTGCTGGTTTATTGTTGGCTGCTATGAATGGTGGATCCCATATGTGGAATATGTATATATATATATACACATGTAAGGAATATGGTTTACTGATATATGTGAATAAATCTAGTACAGGCAAGGGCAATGGGACTGTGGTGTTTTTGAGTAGCACAGGCAGTGGGACAACACCATGATAGTCTAACCACGTTACTGTTAGCATTGGCGTTTAAACTTTAACCCATGATACTGGGCAACATCATGGGTTATTTATAGGCAGTAACAATCACAGACTATGGGGTATTGAATGTTGTTGATTGACACGAGAAGGATTTACTTGTGGACAATGGGGCGTTCGGTGTTAAGCATCATCAAAACCCACGATAGCAAAGGCAATAAAGATCAAATCTCCGCAGACCAGTAGCAAATGTTTTTAAACCATGGGTTTGCTGCTAGACCGGTCGCTCTGAAAATCATGTTTCAAACCAACTTTCTCCAAAAAAAATCACTGGTTGGTGGTTTCAACCCTTCTGAAACATATTATTATTGTTATTCCCAATCTATGGAAAAAGTCAAAATGCTCCAAACCACCAACCAGATCAATGTTAGAATCCCCCAGGACGTCATGGGCTTTTGATCGCTTTCTCGTTCGAGCTGACAAGACTCAGGACCGGCCTATTCCAATGGCAGCCCCCATTGTATCATTGTGATTCATAAAACATGTTGTCTACGATAACGGTGACGGAATACTTTTTGGATTGTGGTCCATTGCTTATTTATTGATGACAATTGCTGATCTGCTGAATAGGCATCTGTGACTCAATAATAATCAATGCTTTAATAAATCTTCGCCTGGGTATCTGGGCGATTTTGGTATTCTAGTGGGCGTCTTGCTTAGTGAGTTGCTGGTTCTTAACTAGGTAGAAAATCATAGCTAAATCTTGGTTGCAATGGCGAAAACAGTGATGGCGATGGTGGCCGGGAAATGGTGGCTATGACCAATCCAGAGAGTATCATCTGAGTATGTCTGAAAATGGGGTTAGTCATGCCTGCCTCAACATAGAAACAGGTTGTGAGGCCAGATTAAATGTTGGATTATTATATCAATGATTTAATCATTAAGTTGGACCGAATTTCTTTAAGGGTGAAACCTATTGGTATCCAAGGCGTAGTATAGCGCGCCAAGCTGCGGCCCTCTCCAGGCGGGTGGAATAGATGCAGAAGAAGGTGACCTGCCCATGGCAGGCGACGAAGAAGTTGGTACAGAGAAATTTTGCCAATAAGCTTGCTTACAATTTCCACTGACTATATATATAATTATATAACATGATATATATATATATATACACATATATGTCTATGTACACTATATCCCGATTCTTGTAGCATTAAAATATACCGTCACATGGAGGTTTCCATCATGGGGGATTCCCAATAGCTGGATAGTTTATTTCATGGAGAATCCATCCGATGTAATCAACTCCCATCAGGTGGGATAAACACTGACATAACTGGAGCACTTCCTCCATCCAGTTACCCTCTGGTAATTTAACATAGCTATTGAAAATGGCAATTTATAGTGGATTTTCCCATTGAAAATGGTGATTTTCCATTGCTATGTTAGTTTACCAGAGGGTACATCTAGTTAGTGATAGGAATGAACAAAAAACTACTCTGGTTGGTGGTTTCAACCCTTCTGAAGAATATTGGTCAGCCAATATATGGAAAAATAAAAAATGTTCCAAACCACCAACCAGTACTGGGTTATGACTTATGACTGAAAACTAAAACAAACACCATGGAATAACGTAAATAAAGTGTCTAATCATGTCTAATCCATGACATATCACCTTTGTCATGGGATCTGATCCAACCCTTAGTAAACGAACCCAGTTGAAGAGCACCTTTATTCTTGAGAGGTATTGCCGCTATTGTTTCCTTGATCTTTGTCAGCACCAACTTCCACCAAATGACGGACAACATCAAGGTGGCCGTTCTCAGCTGCAATGAACAATGGAGTTGCACCGCTATTCACTGCTTGATCTTTGTCAGCACCAACTTGCACCAAATGACGGACAACATCAAGATGGCCATTCCGAGCTGCAATGAACAATGGTGTTGCACCGCTATTTTTGGCTTGATCTTTGTCAGCACCAGCTTCCACCAAATGACGGACAACATCAAGATGGCCCTTCTGAGCTGCAATGAACAATGGAGTTA
>Ga0126342_10004301_pt1 | contig 24211 bp, 28 predicted proteins | sample Cyp1metagenome_FD_92528 | JGI IMG/M metagenome (GOLD analysis project Ga0126342, IMG submission 92528) | Coral microbial communities from Lord Howe Island, Old Settlement Bay, Australia - Cyphastrea 1 metagenome | ecosystem: Host-associated > Invertebrates > Cnidaria > Coral ...
CACTTTGCACTTTACACTCCTCACTCTACACTCTACACTCCACACTCTACACTCCACACTCTACACTTTACACTCCTTACTCCACACTTTACACTCCGCATTCTACACTTTACACACTCTACAGTCCCCACTCCACACTTTACACTCCACACTCCTTACTTCACACTCCACACTCCACACTCTACACTTTCGACTCCACACTGCAGACTGGTAACAAGGGAAACATGTACATGACAAGACTGTTCAAATAAACTATTGCAGAAATGTATTGTGCGTGACTGCAAAACCATGTGTTTTGACATCTGTACCATTAACATACGTGTGAGCATTCGGGTTCGTGGGCTTCATCTTGTTTTAAATGGAGATTTTGAATGGGAAAAGCATCGAATTAAATGGCTCGTTTTCCATTGCTATGTTTTCATTGCCAGAGGCTACTGTAAAAGAAAAACTGACACCAAACCGATGAGTTTTTCATGTTCTATGAGTGAAAAAAAGGTCTGGAACCATGACGGGAATGGGTCACCCATGGAAAACCACGGCAGTTTTGAACCTTTTGGACCTCCATCCAAAGGTTGGCATCAAACTGGTGCTGAAGTTTGTGCTTCAGCACACCTTAGCTGGTTTATCTCTATGGTTTGTCTGAAAATAGAAGACCCAAAGGTCATTATTTTGGGAAATAACTTGGGGTATCCCTGTCATTTTCGGAGAAACCTATCTGTGCCCTGGTCATCCCACCATTATTAACGTGCCAAGGGGCTGCTGGGAGGTTGCAGGCCATGGTGTTGCAGTCTTGTGTGTCCACGTTGGACGTCAAAGCTGAGCCCCGAAGGCCAGCTTTAGGCCGGGAGGAAGACATGGGATGGGAAACGGAGCTTTTGTTAGAGGGATAAGTTACAGAAAAATATGGCTGTTTAAACTTGTTTACCATTATATAAATATGGGGCTTGCCGTGACTTGTCTCTGAAACCAAGTCTGGGAGAAACAGAAACCAATTACCCTGTTAAAAGATGTAAGGCGCTTGGGCGATCATTCAGATGTTAATCTGACGAAACAGCATCCTGCCCCTAGTCCATTTCTATCTATTCTGGCCCGTTTGTATCTATTCGAATCCATTGCAAGTTCGCTTTGTTGGGTTTGTTGGTATGGTGGATGTTCTCTCCACCCACAGCCAAGTTGCTTGGACATAGGTACCTTGGAGCATTGGACACTGCCGGTCCCAGTGAACCCCGAACGAACTGTGCATCGCTGTGCATCGTTAGAGTTTCCCACTGCAGCTGGATGGCGCTGGATACTTGAGGCCGTCAGATCCCAGGCAGACCTTGTCGCGTGTTTGCTGTCCTCCACCACAGGGCTTGTCACAACCTGCGTGGAAAACAACAATCCAAGGCGCTATTGGGATCTATTGGGAACATGGGGAAAGGATGGGAAAGGTATTCACACCAATGGTTTTAGAATGTTTTAGATGTCAAAAGGTGGTTTTTGTATGGTCCCAACTTTGGACATACAAAGCAAAACACCCTCAATAACAACTGACAGGTGACAGCACCCGAAACTACAGTGGTCACGGGTTTCAGCCCAAAGAAAGGATGCCAGCGTTTTCACACATGTTCAATGATCTTTAAAACCACCAACCAGCTAGTAAACCAGCTACTGTTGGCTCAAATTGTGAACAATCCCATTCCTTGTTGTTGCATCAGTTCTCAAATCATGTTGAATCCCAACGTTTCTTTCTTAAACAACAACCTATTTTTCTTGTGTTTTAAGTTTCTTTTCTCTTAAAATATGTATGTATATACGTATATACGTATATACGTATATATATATATATTTATTATACACCCAACGTTGCGCCAAGGGACTGGTCCAGTTTCCATAGACCACATCAAAGGTGACCTGCAGTGATCATCCAACTATGGTGGATCATGGTTTAAGATGGTTGAACTATAGTATGTACGCACACACACATATCTATCTATCATTATCCATCTATCGATCTATCCATCCATCCATCGATCCATCCATCCATCCATGTACCTCTATCTATGTATCTCTATCTATGTATCTCTATCTATGTATCTCTATCTATGTATCTATGTATCTCTATCCATGTACATCTATCTATGTATCTCTATCTACCTACCTACCTACCTATCTATCTATCTATCTACCTATCTATCTATCTACCTATCTATCTATCTATCCATCCATCCATTTTTCCATCTATCCATCTAACTATCTATCTAATATAATATACTTAGATTTCTGTTATTTGTTGAGTCAAACTGGGACATGTGAAACACACCACTGCACGCCGAGGGACAGAGGGATGCGGTGCACAAGTGTTGGTGCTATTGTCGCAATAGCCGGTCCTTCTCATTTTGAACACAGTTGAAGCACCCAAACTCAGAATCTTGACTGTGAAAATTTGGTAAGCTTAATCATCTTATTTCAGGTTGAGGCAAGGAAGCCACCTTATGATCACGGACTGTTCTGGGAATCAAAAGCATCAAAGAAGATTGCGGGATGCTTTACTGTATACTGATCTTCCTGAATTGTATGGGATCTTGGGGTGTTCTCCCACTTGCGTGCAAGTCAAATCTGAATACCTTTAGACTTTTTGATCTATATGATCCTATATGTATGTATATGTATCTATATATACACCCGTGGTTCCCTTTCCTTAATTTGCAGCCACACCTGCATTTCCTGCAATCCTCTTCGGCAAGCTTCTCTGATTGTGAATTCTACATGATTCCGCCTCATGATAATCTACCACTTCCTATCACAAAAAATAACAACAGAATCTGACCCAATTCCCCGCGGTCGTGCATTGAGCATGCCGGACGCAGGACGCAAAACTTGGAGGACTTGGGGCTGTCGCGTCTCCAGCCCATGGTACCAGGGATGGCCAGCCCTCTACTGAACGTACCCGGTCTTGGTGGGCGGTTGGCAAGGGAAAGCTCCGTCCTTTTTGAAGGGTCTTCCATGGTCTTCCTGATTTCTGGATATTTCCGGGACCTAAAGTCTGGGATATACTGACACTGCCAGATCCCAGCTGCTATACTTCTTGTCAGCTCAGCGTCTGACATGGAATGTCACCAAGTAAATACACTTGGAGAGTAGGTGAAACAACAGTAGATGCAAATTGGCTGCTATGCCACAGGTTGACTGGCTTCAAAGGAAAGGACTGCTTCAGGTACTCCTTCCTTGTGAGATACAGTAAATCAACATTCTAGACCAAAGAAGTAAAACACAAATATGGTGGGTATATAAACGATGGTAAGAAATGGATATACATAATATACATGTATATATATATACATCATTGTTTATTTATAATATAAGACAAAGTACATATGCAAAACATGAAAAAAATATGTAAAATGTGAACCTCCACTTCTAGTCGGGATCCTTGATGAATATCATTGAATTGATTTCTCGTCGTGCTCGACTGAGGCGCCCATGGGCTGCATCAATTTCGCTTCTCGGAAGCAGTAGGGGATCATCCCTGCCCAGCCTGGCCATGGAGATCGAGGTCGCTGTGGTTATTAGGTGCCATGAAAGGCATGGCAAAGGCATGGCAAAGGCATGGCAAATTCGATGCTTTTGTGACATTTGTGGCCTAATTCCTTGAGCTTGTCGAAGACTGTATTCGCACTGAGAACCTCTGCCCGATTGGCAAAGGAGGCTCCAGTGGAGTCCGCGCTTCCAAAATCGAAGACCTTGTAGAGGGTGCCATCGCACCAGGAGGAGTGCGGGCATGAGCCTGTGTCGTGGGAAGAACATGGCCCATGGCCCATCCCCGAAAACCTCCACATAATTTTCCAGGGTATTCCCAAAAAATGTCTGCTTGTGGTACTAACCAGGTAACAGGCAACCGGACCAGGATGGATTACAAGTACATAAACATCACATAAATGAGCCATGAAAATACCCCTGGTTGGTAAATAGCCTTCCTTATTGTGGATTGTGATTGCTAATCCCCAACAAACCAGGTAATCCCATCCCCCTAATATTGTACACCTTGATTTTATGGTCCCCAAATTCAAAATGTGTAAATCCCCTACAGCCACCATAGCTTCTGGAGGGTGTTTGATATGACCGGGGGAAGGGATTGGCACAACCATTACTAATATCATTATAAACTATATATATAATAATCATAGAACTAAATTAGTTAGTTATTAAGTACATTACATGGTTTTGTTACCGTCTCTCACTCTCTCTCTCTCTATATATATATATATATACACATACACATACACATACATGAATATATATATATATATATACACACACACATACATGAATATATATATATATATAATATAATATATTATATTATATTATATTATAATGTATAACATGCAATCAACATGGCTATTTTAGTTGCACCAAAACCAGCACCTCCACAGCAGTAGGGCATGGTCACCAAGGCTGCGCCGAATTCCGCGCGGTCCAAGAAAAAGTCTTTGCCTTTTGGAAGTGGCTACTTGGAATTTGGATCATGGTCATTGGTCATGGCTTATTTTTTTCTTCATGGGGAATTCTCTATGATCGAATTTGATGGAATATGATGGAATTGGGTTGAATGGGTTGAACGGGTTGAACGGGGAAGTAGAATCGGATTGTGGGGGCAATTTTTCCATGGGATTCATTGAGCGATTCATTGAGTCCCTGGGATTCTCTGGGATTCTACTTGAATGGACCATTGGGGTCTGGAGTTTTGGCTTGTAAAACACCCCTCATGGCATATCTTGTGGCACCAGGCCGCTGCCGCTGATTCCGTCGATTCCTTGCCGCGGTGCTGGTGTCGTAGAAGGTCTGGAAGTTACTCTTGTGGTACAAGGAATCACAGAGTGAAAAGGCACCTTTCCTGAGCACTGCGAACACTGCTGATCTTCTGGCTTTTGACCGGTCTAGTTGAAGTCACGATTCAGTCAGCTTTCTATTGTTTTCTATTTTATTATTTGAGCACTTATTTATATGCAATATTGTCCTGTCCAGTGATACAGTAGAGGAGAATATGAGAATATGATTGTGATCACCAAGCTAGCAAATCGAGGGATATCCAGGTCAGAAGGAGCCCTGTCCCTTCGAATCAATTCAAGGTCAGCCATTGTGATGGCAAACATCTTTGGTTCCAGCGCTTCTACTCCAGCTTGAACCAGGCTGCTCGTCAGGAAGCACCAATTCATTGGGCTCCGCCACAAAACATGCCTGTGCGGAAGAAAGGGTTGCAACTTGCTTGTTGGGGTGTCTTATGCAACGTTGTACCCTTTCTCTGAGGGTTGCTTGTGGTCAAACATCTGAGTCGCTTGGAGACAGATTCCTTGCATTTGCCTTGTGCAACATTTATCATCACACTAGGATTCATCTTGACAGCCTTGTTGTCTGCAAGCCAAGCCGACAAGACTTTCTGTCAAGCTTCCACAGGTTTCTACAATGTCTTAGAAAGTGTAAATCTGGGTGAATGGTAATCTGCAAGATTTATTCTACGGATTTGTTTGACTTGTGGATGCTTGAAGGGAAACGACATGTTTCCCATAGGATTTCACGCCTGGTTGTTGGGCTGCCTCCAGTTCAGCAAGATGGGCCCCGTGTGGCGAACTCCTCGCATGGTCACGCTGCCATCTGACCTGGCAAGGGGGGTGAATTTGAATGGAGGTGTCTTCAAATGGATCCCCAAAACCATGGGTTTCAATACTAAAATGGTCGTAATTTTGGATGATTTGGGGGGTACCTCCAATGACTTAGGAAACCTCCAAATCAGCAATTTATCTCTCTTGTGGCTATTGCTTACCTTCCCCCTGTCTTGTCCCACACGTTGCCTCACGTCTGCTGTGCCAGAGTGTAGGGTGTTCTGTAACGTCGCCTGGCCTTTGGCCAAGGTGATGTACATCCAACCTGTCGCACGTGTTAAATCGCACGTCACGCCATCGAGCGGTGTGGAAACTCCTGTTGAAAATGTTGGTTTCATGGGATTTTCATGGGTTCTTAATGGGATATTAATGGGAAATCTCCAACTGCATACGTCTTTCGCGGAGCTTTTGACTATCGATACTTGGGCGACCACACGTTTCGCTTTCCCGGACACTATGATTATCAAGCTTCCTTTTGCTGACAAATGCTTAAAAGTTGGTCCAGCATGGTCTAGCAGTCTAGTTCATCTTCATGTTCATACATGCTGAACGGAGAGGTGTAGCTTGGGCATGTAGAAAAAGGGAAACTAAGCAACAACTAAGCAACAAAACCTTGGGATCCACAAAAATGGGACATCTTTTCTGATCTCCATTGATCTCCCGACATGAATTTTCGACAGCCATTCGGAGATCCCTTGCAGCGCCCCACCTGTCGTTGTGCTGTTGCGCATGAAGACCTCTAAGCTGGGCCCTGCCTTGTCCCACCAGTTGCCTCCACCACCTGGCGCCGTGACGCCGTGGGCCTTGGGGATTTGGTTAGTAGAAGAACATCGAAAGCCATGGAAAGCCAATCAAATTAGGTTATCTATAGTTGTTATCTATAGCAATTATATGTAATTGTATAATATTATATAATATTATATACATTTTATTCTTTGTTTTTTCGTGTTTCTTATGTTTATGTGATGATCAATTCGAGTTTTCTTGCCAAAGTGCTCTTTGACGGTCCGGGCTTGTTGTATAGACCATGTGTCCATGTGCATCTAACAAGAGGTACATATACAAGACAAATAGTCATAGACTAGATAAGAGTATTTGATTTTCCAAACCAATGTCGGAACAGTAATGTCAGAACCCTCTGAAATATTCTGAAATCACATCAGAATCACATTGCATAGCATATATTACCACATCATCTTTCTCGCACGACGCAGGGATCTTTCTCGCGGGGATCCTACAGGTCCTATGGTCGTGTACGGAGTTGACCAGGGAAATGGCACCTCGGATCATCAGATTGTTGAGGATGACCCCATCGATGTTCACATCCACATGATCAGCCTGGCTGTCGCATCCGCAGTCACAATCACAGTGCTGCAACAAGACTCTTGAGCCAAAGTGACACTAGTGCACTCAATTCAGTATTCCAAAATCAAACATGAAGAGGAAAAAACACCAGCAAATCTTCGAATATTGAACGTGATGTCAAATGTTTATCCATTTTTGGTCTAACGCTCTGCCGGCCAAGTTGGCCAAGTTGGCCTGGTCATTGTTGACTTGCTGAATCCACACCGTGTCGGGCGGATTGTCACTGGGCACTGTAGCCACCACATTGCAAAGTCGCTTGCAATCCTGCAGCGACTGGACCAGTCACCAACGGAGAAACCACCCAACCTATCAAAACTACAAACATCATACTATAGTACAGTATCCTTTGTCCTATAGTATTTTCCATGTATTTTCCTATGTAAATAAAAAATAAAAATATTATATACTATTAAAGCCTACAAGTATTAACATTATTGACATTTTCCTGATCGACGACATTATCATTTCAAGAATTTCCATTTGGTCGATTTTCCAGTTGGTGAATATCCCGTCCTTCCGTGGCTGATCATCGCAGCCCCGGAAATTCTGGGCGTTGGTGATCCGGACCACGTCCAACCTTGGACAGAGACAGGACCTGACCATCACCACACAACGGGGTAGAAGAATTTGTAAGATACCCAATGGGTAATGATCATTATCCCTATTAAATGGCTATAATTGGCTATTTCATTGGGAAGATTAACCCTATTTTCAGACAAACCCAGATGTTTCAATATGTTTCACGATCTTTCACAACATTGTCAATGGATTGGTTTAAGGGAAAATCTACAGGAAACCCATGGGTTTTAACCATCAAATATAGGGGTTTCCTGTAAAATTTCCCATCATCCAGTTCTATGACATTGGGGATGATGTAAATCAATGTTGTACAATGAGGATGTTGACCCGACATGAAAAAGACACACTGAACAGGGGTATGTTAGTGGGTGCACATGGCACATGGGGATATGATCATCATGGAGATTTTCACCACCACCACCATAGCAATCATAACGGCAACTCAATGGGTTCAACTGGATGGACATCGAATCGCCGAGCATCGATTCCATGGTACGCTCAATCTTCAGATCCATCAGCAGGCCCTGCGACAGCGAGAGATCTTGGTTGGGGGGGTGCTACAAGCCACAGACCTGCGAAAATCGATGAAGATCGGGTTTGTTGGAACCTTTCAGGTGTGATATGGTTTGATAGGCAGTGTGGCAAACCCAGACTAACCCCACTTTTCATGTCCGAAAAACGGTCCGTGTTGTTTTTTGGGCCATTGAGTCATTACATGTCATTACTACCATCCAAAGCTGACGGAGGTGATTTCTTCGGGCACCTCAATGGCAATCGTTCTCTTCGGTCCGGACTCCAGAACCACATCACAGGATGCCACGGTAATTTCGAGCCTGGACACGGTGTTTGGGACACAGAATCAACGTGCCAAAGGAGGTCTCTGCATCCCACTTCCAGAATGCTTCGAAGCTTCACAAAGTCAAAACACCCAAAATTCATCAAAATTCCATAAAAATCCTATCAGCTTTCCAAATCAGCCAACGATGTGACACCAGTTTTGTCCATACCCTCGAAGGCCGTCCGAACCGCTCCTGTCTCCATAGGTATACTGCAAGAGCACCCGTCGTACGAAGTGGAGATTGAAGGCCACCTGGGCTAAAACTGATCCAGAGGGCGTGACCCAGAAACAGCGTACCAAAGCGATCACAAATTTGGAAGAATTTGGCAATCTTTGCTACTTACAGTAACCATCCATTTATTTTGGTTTCGGATCAACAAATGTATTTTGGCTCATCTTGAGGGATTCGGCCGGATTCGGCGATAACAAAGATTCTCCGATTTCTCCATAACCTCGGTGGCCTCGGTAATGCCAAGCCACCAAGAAGAAGTAGAACAACAAGAGGACCACGAGAAAGGAGCACCTCGGCTGGCCACGAGAATGCGCAGTTTTTTGCCGTCGCTGTCGTCCAGGTACCCCCTTTGGATCCATATGGATCCATGTCTTGCGGTTCGTTCATGTGTCTGCAAGATCCGCAAGTACTGCAAAGGTTTCTCTAACTACTTTAGGGTCTGCAAAAATGCGCAAGGACTGAAGTCTAAAAACAGGACAAACAAAGGAGACCCCGACACTAGTGATAATTCATGATAATTCCCACTAAATTAACAGTCTCAGCTGCACAGCTTGTTCCTTCTTGGAAATTCTCCCCCCAGCAGCCCATAGCCAATTTTGGACAAGCATCAGTCTGAAACAACGCCGTGCATGTGTGTTCCTTGGCACAACGATCCAGAGCTTCCGTGAATTTGAAGGTGCTCAAGTAGCAAAGAGTGGGTTAAGCTCCACTCCTTGACGTTCTTTCCCAACCCTACCGTAATCCGTTTCAAAACATTTACAGTATGCAAAACATTGCAAAACTCGAAATGCCCAGCTTCTGTTCAAAGCTGCCAAAGGTTTTGGATAGCGCAGCTTTCACGCCCGGCATGACCGACAAGCCTGGCACCCACTCAGCTTTCTTCACTGCGTGGGGTGCTGGCACCGGCACAATGCTGCGATCTGCGCGCGAAGCCACTCTGCCGAAGCAACAAACACAGGGTGTTCACTGGGGAACCTGAAACGACCCAAACGAATAGGGGGGGTTCGGGGGTTGCAGCTTCGGGTCATTGAGTCATCACAAATCTTGACAATCGTTGACTATGAATGACCATGATACTTCATGCAATATCCATGTCAATATGCAATAATTCTCTATTCAACCAACCTTAGCGAGGCCCCGGGCTTCTTCACGCAACCTTCATTTCTTTGAGCCAAAATATCACAAATCGCATCAACATGCCCACATGTGAAAACTTGTGTAGCAAATGCAGATGTCCTAACATCAGCAAACAACAATCACAGGCTGGCTCTCTCTGTCCCCTTTCGAGGATCTCTTGTCGCTCAACTTTTGCTCTCCAACTCTCCAACTTTGGGAGATGCAATCCGGGAAAACAATGACTGGGAAAACAATGGCTTTCAAATGGCTTCCCCATTGACGTTGGTGAGTTTTCATCTGGTCGTTGCCTTCAACACAACGGTGAACCCAATAACCTCCAAGTCAGGGGAGCGATCACCAGATCTCCAAGGGTCGTCCAGCGCTTGGAGTGCCTCGAATGGCTTCGGCATAGGTGGCCTGCAGTGCGGCCACATACCTCGCGCCCAGTGACCGGTGGAATATCTGGAATATGAAGTTATGCACACATAAGACAAAAAGAATGAACAGTATGTATATATAAAGATTAATTATATGTCAAGGTACACATATGCACATATTAACATGTATGTATTAATATATGTACATGATTATTAAAATCAACATTACATAAACATAATTCTGTAATTATATAGCTATGGATATATATATAATACACGTATATATTATATTGATAATACAATCTGTGCTACGTGTGCTACATGCAAACACCCAGTAGTTCACGAGTCCATCCACGAGTCTATCTACTTCTCCGTCCCAGAAGCCGTCCTTCTTATGTCAAGAAAAAGCGAAACGTCCAAGGTCAGCACTCGTCTTTCTCCGACCCTGGTGAAAACGAACCTGGAACCTGCAAAATATGCATGGATTGGATTTTGGAAAACACCCTTACGAGTTTTTGCCCTCCGCAGTCTGCAATGCCATACCACCAAGCCGCAACCTTAAATAATCTCAAACCATCTCAAGCCCGCCTCTTTCGGTGCTTCTCCACTTCTTCCCGTGTTGGATTCTCGATGTGTGGCATGTGCAACGGCGGACCAATGGCCAGCTTCACGTGCACACGCTTGGGCAGCAAGGGTAGAACTGGAAAGCCCCAAGGTAATACAGCTGGGATCGAGAGCCCATTCAGCCACCAGCGGAATTTCCAGGCACCTTGAGGATTGCTGAACCTTGGATGCTTCTAACAGTTCTAACATGTTCCAACATGTTCTAGAAGCTTCCAGTGCATTCCGACATTCTGATACTATCTGATACTATCTGAAACTATCTCAGTGCAATCAATTTGGGCAGAAAACCACCGGTGGAAATTGGGAATCCATCTAACTTTTCAACACAAACTGCGGGTGGCAAATAGACACTTGAAAGAACAAACGCTCCTTCCAGCCCTGGAACATGTCGGAGTCTCCAACGGTGAAGCACGGAACCAAATCGTAGCCATGTCGCAAGGCATACTTGATGAATCCAGCGCGTGTCTTCAAGAACACGCGCTCCGTGAATCTGCAGGTCACTGTTGCCTCTTCAAAGCCACCTGTGACGACAGCACGACTTGGTCACAGCGGTAGCCGTTCCGTAGGAACCGTAGGACACAAAGGACGAAGGTTCACACAGAATTGAAGAATGACATGCGATGACATGCGAAGGTTGAGCGGTTCGACCTTCTCTGACCTTTCCACATGGGGTTATTTTTCCAGGCCAACCCAATCCACTTGGAAGCAGCTATGCCCAGTTCAAACGCTGGTGTCATTCCCGCAAATACATGCAAATACTGGTTGATTAGGAGGACTTCCTGTGTCATCCATTACTTCCATCCCTTCTCCATCCCTTGAGCATCATAAGCCCAGTATTAGTGTTGTTATCATTCATCACCGTCATTGTCACTGGCCGCCATAGCCATAACCGGCAGCCATGGGCCTGGTACGATGGCCATGGGACTGTTCTCCTTCTCCATCAAGCGCTTCAAATCCCTGGGCCCAGTGGAGCCCAACTTCACACCCAGCAACTCTGCGACCACTCGGAAAACTGGAGCAAAGTGGTAAAGGTATGGCGCAATACCTTCGCTGAATGCCACGAATATTTTAAGCCCGATTTTTTAGAGACAAAACAGGAGACCACAATTTTTTGGGGGGATGGGATGGGATGGGCAAAACAGAATCGAAACATATTATATTGAAACCACCTGGAAAAGTTTGGAAGCTTGAAAGGAAAGGTGTCAACGGAATCGGATGTGAGCACCCATTTTCAGACTTGAGAGCGCAAAAGTGCCAAAGAGTGATGCAACATCCACAGGGTCAGCGGATTATCACACAAAACGCCCTGGGGACATTCCGTGCAGCTAGGAGGCACAATCGAACTTCAGGCACGTGATCGGGCAGTGCCAGTGCACCGAGGGTATAAATTCCATGCGGATGGATGCAGAAGAGGCGCTTCCTCTTCTCTCCTGGGATAAGGAAATGTCAATCACCATCAAATCAGAAAAGGTTCATCTATATAATGATTCTTTTGGGGAAAAGAAGGATGAAACTGGAATTGAGGAAGAATGTTTGGAATTGTTTGGAGCTGTTTAAGAGCTTCAGAGGTGTGCATTTCCAGCTTTCGACCCAACCTGTATCAACAGGTTTTAAGACTTGGTCCCTAGCCTCGCTGTTTTTTGGCTCAAATCCTTTCCTGCTGAGCTCCACCAATCATTTTTCAGCTTCAGGATTTGAGCCATCCAAAAAAGCGCTGTTTTTTACCCAAGGTTCCCTTACTTGGCGGCTCGGGTTCTGGCTCTGGCGTAGTACCCACATACAGCACCTCCATACCTTCTGGAAACCAACCTTGGAGGCCGCCCCAGAACGCATGAGTGGCCTTGGTCCAGCAAGGCATCTGGGCTGGATCAAAGTGGTCAACTTTTCCAAAACTTGGCTTGCAGTGGGGGTTTCAACTCATCCTGACATTTGGATTCCTCCATTTCGGACATCCTCAAAATCGAAAAAAATCACACCATCCAGTCTCAGTGACGCTGCGTGGAAGAGCTGGCACTGTGATCACATGAGGGAAGCAATAGGCTGCCAGTAGAGCTGACATCAGCTTCCATTTGGCTGTTGCCAGGGACCATACCAGCGCAGCTGGCATGGTGATGGATACGAACCAAAGGCTGGCCTTAGCTGATTATGAAAGAAAAACTGCTGGAGACTGCGATGAGACTGCGGGCTAACTATGGTAAATTGATCAATCAAGTTGAGATCTGACACCAGCAGAAAGCGAGCAAACCATGAGAGGTTTTTGTCCTTGAAAGTAGATTGATGCTGCAAATATGGAGTGCAATTCTCTTGCTACCTGCTTTGCGGTTTGTAGAATAGCTTTATTCAGCACCTTCTTTCATTGTATTTCAGCGTCATCTAGAATGATGAGCCCCACCATGATCTGGTATCACCAGCATCGCCAAGAGACAAAGACACTCCAGCAAACCATTGCCACAGCAATGCGCCCAATGCCAACGCCTCGTGTAGCCTTGACATCTTTCGGCGGCTGTGTAGGCTTCGAGGTTACCTGATGGCCAGGCATTCGAGGGGTTCACAGTGGTTCACAGTCCCAAGGGAAAAAAAGGGACTGGAATCATGATGCTGTTTGGCAATTCCTTTGCAAATGTAGTAACCAACGACATGGATTGCAAAGTCATTGCAACCTCATCCGCTTTATCCCATTTACATCCATTTACAACTATGCAAACTAACATAAACTGACCGTGGTTACCGCATACCCACCTCCCAACACTCTGCCAATCCAGGATTTGCCGGCCTTTCCTCCATCGTTCGCCAGGGCCAGCGCCAGCCCAGTGTCCTGCAGAGCGGAGAGGGAGTGATTGGTAGAGAATCTCCATGGCTTGAGATTGTTGGAGACCCAACTCAATCTACTTTTTGAATCAAACATATCCAACATATATCCAACATATTCCAAAATCCATCCACTACAGTCACTACAGCTGGAGTACGAGTAGCATGATTTAGCACGGAAGTCTTCTTCTGTCGTGAAATCGAGGCACTGTAGCAAACAGCAGATCTCCGAGCGACTGGCGACTTTTGGGGAGCTATGGGGCGATGTTCTCCGTTTCAATGGGCCTATGATACGTATATATGATCTGTTTAGAATCTGATGGAGGCAATCGATTCCGCGATCTGCAACCAAACACATGAGACAATTAAATTCGAGACATTAATGGTCATGAATGTAAGGTCCTTTTGATACATCATAAACGATCATGAACGCATTAGACAACACCACCTTCCTTTCAGCGTCATGTCCTGAGACGTGGCGGGGGCACATCTCACCGATGTTTCAAGGGATGCCAGGGACGCCGCCACAGCACCGCCCAGTAGCAGGGTACGACTGAAGCGGCCAAGGCTTGGGATGCGAAGCGGGGTAGTCCTGGGGCTCAACATGGCCCAGGTGGACTTTGGGATGTTTCATGCTGTTTCATGATGTGGCAGTGTGTCAAAACCTTGTACCCCTGGTGAACATCAAAATAGCTGGTAAATGGATGTTCATCCCCCTAAAAATGGTATTAATAGGTATTGATCCATACCCATGTTTCATGATGTTTCCTTAAGGGATCATTAAGGGATCTCTGGGGGAGTCTTGACTGTCTTGATTCATTTTTTTCTGAAAGCTTTGGCAAGCAACATGGAAAGCTACCAGTATAACAACATCTCTGTGACTTGATAGATGGAAACACATTTCATAAGCAGTTTTGAAAAAGCCTATGGTGTCATGCAGATCATGCAGATTGGCTCAGCTCAACTCTTGCGATCCATATACACCGAACTATCGTATTTAATATGTTTTAATATCTTATGTCATACCATTTCACTTTTTTTTTTAAATGGTGTCTTGAAGTTTGAAACTCTTTGTCCGATTTTACTGCTTTGTAGCACCAGGGTGCAGGGGCATTGTGGGCGATGGGTGAAGATGGGTGAAGGGCGTTTCTTCTCCAGTTTAGGGATGATGGGGGGATGATGGGGGGATGATGGGGGGATGATGGGGGATGGGTTGATGGGTCACAACCTATTCCGCAATCTGGATGAAGCACCCATCCCAACGACCAAGATTTTGACCCCCTCGGATCTCGGAGGAAAATTCGCCAGGAGATCCTTGTCAACCCAGCTGTCGGTTTCAGTGGTGCCAACCGCAGCAGTGGCCGTGAGAGTTGTGGTCTCCACAAACGCGGCAGTAGGCCCCACGACATGCTTCAGCACAGAGGGCTTGAGGGACCAATTGAGGCAATAATTGAGGTGACAACTTTGATGCAACATGATGCAACTGTGACACGCCCTGACACGCCCACTTCAGGCTGGTAGTGTGCGGTGTCAATCCTGCTTTCTGAACATAAAAAGCGGAGCGCCGAGCCAAAAGCCCTGCGGTGGTAGCCGAAGTGGCAGAGACGAATCGTTTTTATCCAGATGCGAGGTTTATCAACCTAAACGCGCCAAAACCCTCAATCATTTTGTAGTCTTCCTGGTTGTCACTTTCAGGGGCTGGCAGCCAGTGGGACTTTGCGCTCAGCCCAGGTTCATGCTTCTCTGGGATCAGCGCCAAGTCTTTACTAACGAATCGACAAAATGTTCGAGTCAATATCGTCAATCAAGCCACAGTACACTCTGGCAAACGAACTTGACATTTCTGACAATTTTTACAACCAGAAAATCATCTACAAAGCATTAGAAAGCGGTGATTTTTGATTGCAACGTTTGATTGCTGAAGGGCACAAACTACGAGTACTTTCCTGTATGCGACAAAGCATCCGACAGCATCCGACTACAGGTGAGACTTCAAACCAACCAGCGATGTGCTGCTGCCCATCATTTGACGAAATCATACAGCAGAAACCAAGCTTTGGCGGAATGCCTGGAAGCTCTAGATTCTTAGATGCTTCAGCTGTCAGCCCCTTGCAAGTGGTCCTGCTAGCAACTGATCAAATGCTTCGGAAGCCTTCTGCTCATACGCCTTGAGCTTCGCTTGTCGGTCCCCAGGAGGTCCAGCTCCAGCATCACCACAGCCAGAGGGACCACAACCACAGCCGCATCCGCCATCGCAGCCACCACATCCACCACAGCTGCAGCTATAGCCTTGGGGGCAACCTCCGCATCCTCCACATCCGCAGCCACAACCACCGCAAGCACCTCCACAGTTGCCACAACCGCAGCTGCCGCAAGGGTTGCCACAACAACCTGCGCAACCGCCACAGCCACCACACCCGCTGCAACCCCCACAACCACTGCAGCCTCCACAACCACCACAACCACCACAGCCGCAGCCTCCACAACCACCACAACCACCACAACCGCAGCCGCCGCAGCCGCAGCCTCCGCAGCCTCCGCAGCCTCCGCAGCCACAGCCTCCGCAGCAATTGCCGCAGCCTCCGCAACCGCCACAGTTTCCACAACACCCTCCGCAACACCCGCCACAACTCCCACAGCCGCCACAGCTGCCACAACCACCGCAGGTGCCACAACCTCCACAGCCGCCACAGCCGCTGCAAGCTCCGCAGCTGCCACAGCCACCACAGCTACACCCGCAACCACCAGCATCAGAACTCCCGCAAGCTCCCATGTTTCCATAAGCCTCGCCACATCCTCCACAACCGCAAGCCCCGCAGCCACTTGGGTTGCTGGGCATACTGGTCCCAGTGCCGGTGTAGCTGCCACAAGCATTGGATTGACTCAAACAACCTCAGCAACGTCTTGACCGTTTCCTGGGGAGTGACCTGACACATGATACATGGCGCGATGAAACTTCACTCGCATCTGATAGTCAACTGAATGCAAAGGATACTACCTTCGTCAAACACCCATGCTCCCGGGGAAATTGTAACTGATCCATGGCTCAATCTTCTTCCATCAACGCTTCAGAAAAATTGCAGGCACTAGCAGGATGTCTCTCTTTTGACGTCGACGCTGAGCAAACAGAAGGATCATCACAACTGGTCAGGGCCTTCACATAAATCAACTGGGACCATGACGGAACACACACACACACATATATATATATAAGACACAAATGGCCACAGTACAAAAATATACAGTACACACCTTTATGTCATTTTATGTCATGAATACGGAGATGAACAACGATAGAACTCACCAGGTCTCCCCGGATTCGCCAAGCCACTGGGATTGGGCGGCCTCAGCTGATTATGGATCAGAGTTTTGAGATTTTCGGATCACCTGCCATAATCAGATCCAGTGATTATGGGATTCCCCCAATGATTATGGGATTTTCCTGGCGTTTTTGGATGATTTTGGATGATTTTGGGATTCCCCCAATCCAAATGGAATCCAAATCCCATCATTCCAGTGACGCAAGCGCGACGCTCGCGTTGCGACTCGTTGGACATCTGGGCAGCTGGCCATGGTGGGCTGGCCTGAGCCGCCTGCGCCGCGGAATGATTGGGATGGGACCATCTTTGGGATTTGTGAGCACCAAACATATCAAACATGGCAACGGGGAAATCCCCTTAATGACGATCAATGGATAACCATGGATAACCTGATTTTAACGATAAATGGAGAATTATAGAATTATAACACCTGATCACCTGAAATTCACCTGAAACCTGACACGCTCTTTATCAACCTCCCTTCAGAAACATGGCCTGTGCGGCACCTGGATCCAGCTGGAGAAGGTCCTGCCGTTGGTGAAGATTGGATCATGAATGGAGGTACCAAATGGAAGCTTTATAATGGAACATCCCATTCAAATGGATTTGGGGTACCCCCCATTTTAGAAAACCCTCCAAATATGGGTGAAGCGAAGAGGACGTTGCTTCTTTGTTCTTGGACTCTCCCAAAGAATTTCGATAAATTTCCTGGAGAAGTCTCCTGTTGTCACAAAATGGAAAACCTGCCTATCATCCGCACTTTTTAAAGCGTGCCACACATTTTCAGACTCAGAATCTTCGAAACCCAGGGCTCCAGAGCGCCAGAAGAGGTAGGACCGGTAGGACCTCTAGCCTCAGCAAGTTACCCAAATAAAAAACCATATGAGCCATTGACAATCAGATGTTACCAGTGCAATCTGGGTAATGTGTGATAATTTGATATAATTTGGACATCCCAAAGCTATTCCAAAGCTGGTGTGAGATCATTTGAGAGACTCAGCTCCGCTTGTTTTTGGCCAAAGTTGTCTTCATGGGAAAACGACGAAAAACCGAGGCCATGTTCCGAGGCCATTTTTCCCGCAGCTCAGAGTTCGGAAGCACCACAGGAGCACTCGCTTCCTATGGCAGCAAGCTCCCAGCAGATCCATCGCCTGCGGGAAAGATCACTTTGTTCCAGGCGATAGGCAGCAGTGAAGTGGATTGCCAGCAAACAAAGGTCGACCTCCAATGCAGCTTCCAACTTTCCCAGGGTGTTATCCACTAGGGCAGCTTTTGAAATTTCGGAAACTGGATTTCGAAGCACATCTTTGATGATGCTACCCTTGTTCACCTCCTCCCCTTGAGCGAAAATGATGCCACCAATGGCTGTGTCATTTCCGGCTCCAAAAGGTACCCCTGATAGCCGCACCCCAGCAGCTGCCAGAAAATCGATGACCTGAAGGTTCTGTACTTCGCCAGAAAACGTCGGGAAGTTTCTCGGCCATCACCCGCATGGTTTTCCTCATCTCAGCGATGATTTCTGGGAAGGTGGAGTCCACCAGTTGTAAGGCTGCCGCATAGTAGCTGGCCTCCATTCACTGCTAGGAAAGTATCGGGGCCTATTAATTCACCTTGGCTTAGATTCGTGCTGCAAGTTCTGGCATGGCAGCCCTCAAGCATGGATCCAGATGTGCTATGAAGCTGTCAGTACCAGGCAGGCCGAAAATAAAAGGGGTGTCAGGCATCAGGAGGGTCTCGTCCAAGTCCAAAAACACATCAGTCACCTGGTTTTCTCTTAGAAGTTTGGGAAGCTGCTCTGCTGCTGTAGCGTTGATGAGCTTGCGGCAGGAGCTGGCAATCTGCAGGGTCAAAAATGTCCATATCCAAATGTACAAAGTCATGAATGAGCACTCGCTTGTCGCTATTCAATCAACTTGTTTCATTAGACATCCTTCTCCCATGCACAAATGAATTTGCACTGCACGCAGTTGGTCGTGGTTCTCTTGACTTCCAAATGGCAAGGATTGCAGTCTCCGGACATTTCTATTTCTACAAGATCGACAATACGCACTTGAGGATGCCATCCTAGAATCCCCAGAATTTTCAGAATCAGAGTGTCTAAGAAACAAGAAGCAAAACTAATCTTTCCGATTTTGGGGATATTTAATGGATATTTGATGTCCACTCTGTCACTTTGTCAAAGCCCCAAAACACCTGGGCCCTGCGACTGAGGAGTCCTGGCCGCTGCAAAAAAGCTGGCGAAAATTGGGAAGTCGCTTGAACTCGTCATCCATTCTTCTGCTTAATCTTGGTGAACATCTCATGCAAACATTTGATGTATATATATATACAGTCATATACATACAATTATATATAGTATATTATCTATAACTTGAACACGACTTTTCGGAGTCACTACTTTTCGCATCGGCATCGACTGCCTCCGCCAGCAGGTCGCAGAGGTTCACCCCCGGATTGCTGGGTGCCATCTGCGGGAGATGAAGCGCAGGCGCAGGGGACAGCGGACAGCGGACAGCGCGCATCAAACCCCGGCAAAACATGGCACTGAGACACCGACCGTAGGTTTGGAAGGGAGGTGAAGAGTTTCTGCAGAGGGGCATGTTGAGGATTTGTTTAAAGGACTTCTCCGTAAATTTGCAGTGGACTATATTTAGTCAATGAGAATGGACAACAACTGCTTGTCAGGTTGTGAGTCCTGGTTGCAGCTCTGACCATCAGAAAGTCCGTGACTTCTCACAGGGATTGCTATGTGCTGAGGATGAAACCACTGGCCGCATTGAGCTTCTCCGTTCTCACCCTTGGAAACGTAGGAGTCTGTGACAGATGAAGATTGAACAGCATGGTGTTTATAGTCTTTGGATGTCTTTGATGCAACCTCTCAACAGTGGCTTCAACGATCAACCAACCGTCACTTAAATCCTGAGGTTGGAGCCGTTCTGCTTCTGTTGTGATCCTGTAGCTGGCCACTAGTCTAATGACTTCAGAATTGACAACCCTCAGAATAATCCTGGAAATCCTGGAAGTTGATACTCAAATCTTACTCAATCCTTAATTCCTGTTGGGAACTCACCACAACCATCTGTGGGTTTCTCAATAGCCTCACTGATCCCCAGGAGTCTGCCAAACTAGGCCCCCGACTCGCACATTTTCCGTGCAGTCTCCTGTCAGCAGAGTGGTAGAGTCTGGCATAGTCTATTTGGAGGTTTCCATTTTATTATTGAAACCTATAGTTTTGGGATCCCCCATGTTAGAAAACACATCCATTTGTTGGATCCCAGCTTCTCCCAGCTGGATTGGTTCAGTCATCCGTGGACTAGCTGGAGCCTCTTTCTTCTTCTCCAAGTCTTTGATCTCCTCATTGCAATGGTCCAGTTCCTGGCTGGAAATGGTGGACAAACGGACAAACATTATTGATGATGGATGGAACGGATGAAGAAATGATAGAAATTCATAGAACTTGATTCAACCTGTCTTGCGTCCGAGACTGAAAGGCATTTGTTGGGGGTGGACACAAGCATGGGTGCAAGTGGGCTTTCCAGCTTTGGAGTTCCCTGAGCTCAAGTTCAAACTCGTTCAAGCCAAAAGGATGTCATTTGATATCAGTGGAAGAAACCTTTCAAAATGATGGGGCATGCACTCCTGGATCCATTGCTGCAGGTATTGGCTTTGGATTGAAAACACAGGCACTCCCAATTCAAAATTCGCTTTGCGGTGCCTTCAAGATCTTCTGTCTTCGGGTCTGAGCATGTCCTTTGCACAGCCAAAGATCGCGGATCGCTGATCGCTGCTTCAACGACTGGGGCAGTGACCTATTTGCCGTGCGATGGTTTCCAAGTCCTTCTGATAGCCTGGAGCAACTGGTTTTAACTGGATTGCAGGCACCACAGTGGAAACAAAATGAAACAAACATCCCCCTGACCACAAAAAAAGTTCCAATCTCTCGAACGTGTCCGAGACTTTGTGGAAGCTTTGTTGGCTCCCCGTGGACATTGAACCGGTACCGGATGCTATCTATTCCATCTATTCCTACTGCATGAAAGGCTTGCAGGACTTGCCTTGAACTGCTTTGAGATACCTGGCTTCTTGTCCCTTCAACTCGTTTTGCACTTTCTGCATCTGCTCCAATTCAGCCTGAACCTGGAGTGGCAGGGCTACTCGATGGTCACAATTGCTTCCCGGAACCTCATCTTGGTTGCTAGTTCCCTGGAAGGAGAAATCAAGATGAATCAAGATGAATCAAGATGAATCAATGTCCCAAATGCCAAACAACATGGATTTGCTTGGAATCAGGCATCAAAACCTGGAAACAACACCGTCCCAAAACAGGTTTCACTGCCTGCGCCATTCGTTTGGCAAAGGCATCGTTGACCTCGATATTGGACATTCGACCCACCGCTTCCTGCCGGGTGCCATCTATGCCATGCTGGGAAATTCCAGGTGGAACCAATTGCAACCCTCCAAGTTTGTGGTCACTGATGTCACTGAACTGGGGTGAAGTTTGCAAATCGTTTTTTATACACGTTTGCCCACTATCCTCCATTGCGACGACAACGCGATGCGGGCGCTGCGTCTGGTTTCCACGTTCAAATCCAGTTGGTTCCGAAGCTTCTCTAGCAAGAGGTGATTGGATTCAGCACAGCTCGACCTTGTTGAACATGACGTGTTTCTCCCTCTCTTTCTCTCTATTTATAATGTGATAATATGTAATTGCATAATATTGTATATATATAATTATATATATATACACTGTCTGTATAGATGCACGTTCATTTTGAATCATTTTGAGTTTGTTGATATTAATTTTGAATCAGCTTCCAAGCTTGTTGCATCTGCCAGCTCCATCTGCCATAGTCTTTGAGCAGAAAAGAGGCACGAATTTGTAGAGGGACCCTGGGGCAACAGTAGCACCCAAGTTTCACGAATGGGCACAGCAGTTTTGAACACTTTTTCGTGACTAGCCTGGAGCCTCCCCAGCCTGGGTGTGGTTTTCCACTCCGCAACACATTGCACCCTTGATGTCCTAAGGATGGCCACTGAAGATTCAGTCCCGACATTTTTGCCGCCAGTGATTGCGAGTGGGGCCAGGCTATGGTGACTGACCTTGTTTGAATCTCGGTTCAGTACACGCCAGGATATGCCAGGCATGTTCTCCTCGGATCCAATCTCAATGATTGGCTGAAGTGATGCCCACCGGTTCAACACCACAGGCGGTACTTTGTAGGAGGAATGTACTCATGATTGAAGATGCGGTGCCTAAACACACACACATGAATTATGATGAATTATGCATCATGAGTTATGAATGTCGAATGATGAGCTTGATGTTTGATGACTGATTGAATCTGATTGATGCCCTGGCAGGAAATCAAACTTCCCACCCTTCCATCACTTCTTTTCCTCGTCCGCTGACTCGTTGCAGGCGAAGCACGGACGAGTTTTCCGTGACAACACCCCAGGCATCGTCACGTACACAGGTCTCGTCTGGAATCTGCTGCAATAGTCATGTTGCAGATCTGTCTACCATCCTTTGACATGTGTGGATTTTTGTGGTACCCTCTGGTAAACTAACATAACTATGGAAAATCAACATTTTTTTTGGGAAAATCCACTATAAATGGAGGGTAGATGGAGCTTTTGTGGAGTCCTTTTGGAACCAATCCTGATGGAGGAGTGCTGAAGAGATTTCTGTGGCGAACGGTCAACACACACCAGCGACAGAGTGCCAGGAGACTCCATGTTCACGCACACCTTTTCCTCAGCTGCGCAAGGTGATTCACGCACACCTTTTTTTGACGGAATATACACATACATAATATATATATAATAATAATTACATATATGTATATTTATTCTCATATATTATATGTATGTATATATAGATAGATAGATATGTATGTGTAGACTTATCCAGACATGTACAAGTCTCTGCAATCCAGCTACAAAAATGATCCTGACTTTTCATCGCACTATGGCGTCTTGTTGCGATAAGCAAGAAACAACGCGAAGGCCAAAATTGGTAGCAATGTGCAAAGGTCCTTATCCCCATGTTCTTCCCTGTATATCCCCATTCTATCCGATTTTCCCAGTCTATTCTTGTGATCTCCACATTTCCCGTCGGCTCTCCTTCCGGGACGCCATTGCATCTGGGGTCCCAACAGTCATCTAGGGCAACCGTGTTGGCATCCAACTGTGCCTTCTTGGCTGCTGTGGCCTGATTTCACATGCTTTGGATGGTTTTTTGTCACACTTGTGCTCCAACTGACTGTTTTTTTTGCATGAGTAAGCCAAAGTTTCGAGACATGTACCCATCCAAATTGAAGCAAACACACGAAGATTAACTCCAACATACTCCAACTTCCCTGCTTTTGCCACTTGTTTTCGGTTAAAGCAGGAGCAACATGGAGCAACTCTCGAGAAATTTCACGACGACAGCTGGCTACGTTCGAGTTCTTTTCTAGTCAAACAATCCTTTTCCCACATGTACATGCTTTTCCTTGCTGTCATCCTCTTTTCTTGTCGGCATTGCTATCATAATTCAAAACACACTCCTGGGTCAAACCCAGAATCTTTTTGGCGAGAGCTTGGCCCGGTGAAATCCAAACTTAATTCTTGTGGATTCCATCCCAAGTTTTTGTTCGTTATATAAATATTCAGTTTTTACATGTTTCGCCTTTGTGGCACCGCATCAACTGATATGACAACCACATTTTCCGTGCCTCCGCTGCATCAGCCTCCGCCTTTCGCTTCTTCTCGGCCATGTCCTTGGGTGGTGGTTATTGGTTTACCACGTATTTTAATGTATGTGTATGTCGGGGTACTTTACTAAAGTAGAGGGGGCGTATATGATACAAAAATAATCATGGAAATTGTATGATATGTATATGTATAATTACATATATATATACACACGTGATACTATATATATATATATATCAATATGTATATGTGCGTGATCATGATAATGTATGAATAGATCTGTGATGATTCAATGCATCTGTGTTGTTTCCACCCCTTCTCTGACCCTTTTCGTCCTTGGCTGCTTCTTCGCCGGCACCAGCCCCTGCTTCCACCTGTGCTGTCGGGGTCTTTGATTCTTCCCACCAAACATATGGGTCTCTCTGAAAAAAAATGGGACCCGAAATCATGGTTCATCAATTTATATCCTGTATGTATATACGACTATATACGTACCCTCCGGTAATTTAACGTAACTCTGCGTTTTCGAATTTTACAGCACTAACGTGACTATCACTTGGGTCTCCCAGACCAGCATGTTCCCCAGAGACCCTGGCCAAGGAAAACCAACTAAC
>Ga0126342_10004302_pt1 | contig 24211 bp, 22 predicted proteins | sample Cyp1metagenome_FD_92528 | JGI IMG/M metagenome (GOLD analysis project Ga0126342, IMG submission 92528) | Coral microbial communities from Lord Howe Island, Old Settlement Bay, Australia - Cyphastrea 1 metagenome | ecosystem: Host-associated > Invertebrates > Cnidaria > Coral ...
CTTACTCTTTCTCTTCTGATCTTCTCTCTTCTAATCTTCCTCTTCTCTCTGCCTCTGCCCTGCTCTGCTTTTCATCTCTCCATATTGTCGGAAGTTTGACTTCTAAACTTCCTTCGATCATAGATTACCATGGAGTATGGTTTATCACCATTGGTGCTGTGATATGGAGAGGATCTTTCGATGCCTTGCGCATCTTGCACGACTTCAGTCTTCTACATCCGCCTGTGGTAGTTGCGGGCGAAGACGGCGCCATTCCACCGAATTGAACCTTGCGGGTTTGGTGAAAGGGATGCGAAAATATACCGCACACTTTCATAAACTTCATCTGAAGCCAAGGTGTTCAATCAAGATCTATCATGTTTTATCCCATCCTCGATGATCTTGTTGTTGTGTGCTCAATGAATGGTACGTTTGGGGATATTGGGGAAACAGACTCCACTCCGTGATCACTTGCACAAGGCTTTCAGCAGCTTTTGCATGGGCACTCATCCATATTTTGTTGGTTTCCTTTCGCAAAGGTTAGCCGCTTGGCCTTTAGCTTAGACTGAATCCCCCAAAGGATTCAGTGAAAAAGGATATCAACCGGGGTCAACTTCCCGTGAACGCCCGTGCGGCATTGCCAGGAATTGCACTCAAGAGATTGGAACTGCAGCCCAGATTGATCTTGTTAACCTGAATCAAACATAAATCAACATCGGATTGTGGTGATGAATTGTGTTTGCCATTTCCGCACAAAAAATGTCTGCAGTCCGAACGATCAAGGAGTGATCAGAGGAGGACACAGAGTCATGATTTCAATAGAGCAGAACAAATAACACATTGTTCCAGTAGAGTAAAAAATTGTTCCAGTGCGGCAAAAAAACATTCATAGCAGTAATGTGCAACAGATCATAGATTATTATCATAGTATATGATACTGGCGCATCACGACATTTGAGTCTTCCAGCCAGAACCAGGCATCCTTGTGCCAGGCTCGGCCATGCAGTCTAAACGGTAGTGAAAATTAATGAAACATCCCATCTCAAAAGCCACAGAAAAGCCACAGCAAACTTGCTCAGATCTCATCAGGCAAGTGCAAAAGCAGACTTTACAAAAGGCTCTCACAGGCAAAACCAGGTTGCTCCTGCCAGGATGATCTGTGCTTCAAACAATGGGAACTTTATGATCTTTGTATCTCTTTGTACTGTAAGCACGTAACCCAGTTACTTTGTCAAGTTTGAATCCATTCCCTACAGTAGAATACCATAAAAGTTCTGCAGCTTGTGACACAACTTATGACATGAGTGATGCTTTGATGCCAATGGGAAGGTGGTACAAAGCTGTGCTACCGAGCGTCGAATGCAGCGGTCTGAAATCTCACTGCCAGGCGAGTGAGTGCACCTGCTCTGAAAAAGAATCCACCAAAAATGGCAGAAGTACCGAAGCAATACCAAATCGACCGAGTCTACCGAACATGCAATGCAATGAAGCCTTTAAGCTTTACTTCCTTAATCGCGCATCAAAATCTACTCCCAAAGAGCAAACACGAGAATCTTGGGTACCTCAACACCTGGGCAATTGATGCAATCGGTGCAATTGGAAATTCTTTGCAGTCGCAAGTCTTCAGTTCAATTGCATGTCCCCTAGCCCGGAAGCGCCTGGATAACGTGGGATGTCTATGTGGGCTGTGCTCTTCAACCAAAGAGGCACTCAGAAGTACCCGGCCCTGCAAAACATCGACATCGAAGAGAAAGGCAAAGGTTGAGATATCATTTACATCCATCTACAATTGTTCACATTGTATTTGCTATGAAGCTTCGTTTGCAGATAATTGCGGATGTCCGGCTGGCACAACCATGAAGAGTCTTGGTTCACCATTATCACCACCATCATAGTGTAAGAAGGGACAATGGAAATAATTCTGCCACAGGTTTTCCACAGCTAATTTATGCAAATGATGCAAAATGATGCCCGAGGATGATGTTGAGTGTGCTTTACGTGATTGCGCACCTGCCTGTATTCGGACCTTTCACATCCTTTCACCTATCCTTGGAGCACCCGTAGATTCTCCCGCTCGAATCAAATCTGCCTGATTGGCGATCTCCTTACATTGCTCTGCAATGCTTGGGGTTGAAATCACCTGAGGATCGGGAGCATGGTTCAGTGTGCCAAGATAAACACGGCGGAGGTGTTTCCTACCAAAGTGAAAGGATTCTTTCTGCAGCCTTCAACCAACTCAAAAAGAATATCTCAGATTCGTTTACCTCCATTACTATGTTTTCTTCATATTTGGTTTCCCTCAATTTGCATCACTAAAGCAGCCAAACCACTCTCCGCACGTTGGAGCTGATCAAGTCTTGCGGTATCCATTTGCATCCTGCAATGTCTGGATTTCCTAGACTGACCAACCTGAATGTTGGTTTGAAACACCCATTGAAACACGCAACGTCTCATTGGAAACAAATTGCAAAATGCAACAACCGGAGACATGGGGCATGTGTGGGATGAGAATTGGATGAAACTGATTTCTTGATGTTCAGCATCTCAGTTCACCGATCCTCGCGGAATTGAAATCTTTAAGGTGCCCGGAGGAACTTGGTAGCCTTCGGCCACTGTGCTTTGTGGAAAAAAGGCCTCCGCATGCGCCATGCGCAGTACAAGAATCAGAAACTACAGCAAACGAAAGAAGAAACGAAGAAACCCGCAAAACTGCTAGTTCAACAATTTCATGAGAGAAACCTATCATGCGAGAACCTCGTTAATGCATGTTAATGCAACGGATAAGATCTACAACTGTTGACCTGTTGTTTTGCATGCGGTGCCTGGACCACACCAGCAACCCAGGCATTTTGAGACACACTCCATACTTCGACTTCATCGCCTCACAACATGGTCACAACATGGTCACAACACGCAGCATGCTGACACGGATCCGCAGCAAACATTCAAATGACAAAAATACATGGCGTTTGCTTTTCTCACAACTGAAACCTCTAATATTAGTTGAATATGTGCGCATGCACATATTATATTGCCCTATTTTTCTTTCATAAATTGTATTAATTAAATATTGAGAGATATTGAAAGTTGATTAGTTTGAGTTGTAAAAATCAAGGCTAACTAGATGAATCTAGAAATGATCGATTCAACTGGCTCGTTTGATGACCTTGACGAGTCAAATCAGTTTCATGGAGTTGGTTAATTTCATTGCTTAAACAAATTTCATCAGTTGCAATTGCCCAATGATGTTTACATTGGTTATTTCATCTAGTTGCATTCTAATCCATGTCATCAAATTGATGGTTTTTCATGTGCTGCCTGAAGCGGTTTGGCTAATGAAATGAGTTTGGTTCAGGCGGATGCAGGTGACTTTCAAAGTTGTTCAAAAAAAATGACCCATAGAATGGCTGGTATACCTTGAATCTGTTGCTTACAGTAATCATCAAGTATTGACTCTGACGGCTACCGCGGGCTTCCCTGAGGTCATGAATGAATATAAAGATTACACCACAAAATACGAAACAGCGCCCTACTATCAAATGGAAATATGAAATACTTAGATAAATGAAAACCACACACAAATATGCTGCTATGAATTAAAACTTAAATACACGCCTGCACCATGTAAACCAAGAGATATGTTTCCTTCAACCTGTGCATTTTTGACGATCTGAAACCACCACTTGTTTAAAGGGGTGTATGATTACGGCGACCCGGTCGAACAACAGTGACAAATATCGTTGCTGTGTATACCTCCAGGCTGAGGGTGCCGCGGGGTTTATCATGTCGCCAACTCTTTAGGGTTTGTTTAAGTTTGTTTGGGGGTTGTTTAGGTTTTGTCTTAAGTATCTAGGGTTTCAATTATGGTTTGTTTTTAATGAGATTTTACTTTCAATGCTTACTTTGGGTTTCACAATGCATGTCAAGTTTAGGATTTCGCGTCAGCCATTCGGCCATTCCGCCGACATCCCAAAATGCATAAAACGCTGGCCCTGCGGAGTCAAGACGCACTTCCCGGCAGCACCCCCGTCCTGACCGTATATTTATTGCACCCAAACTTTGCCATCCATGGTTTCAGATGGGTGAAATGATGGGGATAGACTGTATAGACTAGATTTAGATGAAAATCGTCAATACTTTTTTTTGAAATATCCATCTGTTCATCCATTTGGAGATGCGGATTTCCCCATAGGGATCCCTCTCAACATTCCTCAGGTTAATTCATTTGGGATATTCGGATATCCATAAGTCAATGTCTATAGCAGACCTCCGAAAAAAAAAAAATAGGATCCTTAATCTTAATCACTTCATGCTTTCCTTGACTTGATTCATTTAGTCTATTGAACCAAGGGAAAAAGGTGGACCAAAAAAAAAACAAGGCAAAAGACATGGAAAAGGACAACGAAGAAGAACAGGTATGAAAATATGTACACAAACGAAATACATCCCAAAGGTCCCTCCTATCCTACATGCGCATATATATACCTTCAGCCTCCAGAACCTTCCTTTTTATGGTCGCGGCAGAAAAACCAGGTTTTTTTAGAATAACCCGGTTTTCCAAAATCTGAAGTTTTCATCATGTTAGATAACCATCAATGGAATGACTTCGATCCTGTCCATCTCTCATCATGCCCAACTTGACCCATCCCTTTTCCACACCTTTTTCACATTATCAGTTTCGCATCCTTCCATACCTTGTAACAAGTCAAAAGATGTCTTTCAAGCGTCCTTCGCATGGTCAATTTCACACTTACCCTTCGACTCAGTCTTGATGTTCGTCCCACTGTGTCTTCATCTTGTTGGCATGATGCACTCAAGGGGTTCATTGAGAACCCATACTCCTGCTCCTTCCATTGCTACTTACATTTTAGGTACGAAAAAAAATCGGGTACGAACTCAGATTTCCAGCACGTTTTGGAAAAAACGTTCGTTTGTAAAAAAAGAGGACGAGACTGGGCTCTGAGCTATGGTACAGCGTTGTTTGGCAACTCTGGGGTAACCTAGCTGATATAACCCAGTGACTGTCGTGGTCCTTGATCTAACAAAAATGGCACCAGGAGTTCGTGCAAGTGAATCCTGGGTACCGATTAGTACCTCAAATTGAATTTGCGCTTTTTTGTGCGTTTTTGCGCGCTTTTTGCACGTTTTTGCGCTACGAATTGGCCCCAAATTTCTCGAACATCTCCAAAAGTGGGTTCAAGGGACCGACTTGGACCCATCGGAGTGATGGGGCCCTGCGAAACAATTCACACTTGACCAATCCAAACCAATTTGAGCATGTGGCGGTTTAATCCAAATCGCAACCCGGCCGCCGTGTAAAATCGAAAAAAAAACTCGAAACCACAAAAAACAACCGAGGCAAAAATAAAAGGTACGAACAGAGATTTAAGGTACGAACGAAGAATTCAGGTACGAACAAGGGGAGGGGCAGAAAATAAAAGGTAGGATGGATGGTTCAGGTATATAATAATATATATATATTATATTATATATATGATATATTATAGTATTAATATGAATACATATTATACGTGTCTGTGTGTGTGACGTGTACGTGGGTGTGTGTGTGTGCGTGTTCAAAGACAGGAAAAACCACATCCCCATATATTCCCATATATTCCCCATATATCTCTGGTCTTTGGTTCAGATATGTTCAGATGATGGTTCCAAATACATCGCACATCTCTCCCTAACTCCTGGGCAATGTGACCTGACAAGTCAATCAAACAGCTGTCCTCGAATGCATCACAAACGATACCAGACGATACTTCAGATACTTCAGATACCACATGATACCACACTCTTTGCCGCCAAAGTGACCTTCTCGAAAGGTCCAGGGTTGAGACAAGTCGAAGGAGTCAGGTGACCGTGAATTCGAGGTCAGCCTGCAGACGCTCGGATCTCGTAGGGGATCATATGGTATATTACATTATATTACATTATGGTATCAAGGCGATTGGTCAAGGCTTTCACGATCTTTCACGATCTTGAACGATCTTTCACGATCTTTCACGATCTTTCACGTGTTTTCGGTTCTCTACTACATATTCATGTTACAAGATGTTACAAGAACTTGTTCTTCAAACTGATCAGCTTATCACCCTCAAACTTTCACTTCATTTCTCTTCCCCATCCGATACCGCGGAAAGCCCCAGCCTGCCACTGGCGGTCTCTTGATGCGTCTCAACGCTGCTGGGGCTAGCCTGTTGACCAGACTGAGACTTAGCCACATGGTTACCAAGATGTGCAAGATCATAATAAGTTATAATAAGTTATTCATAAGTAATTAATGTTTGATTTATATATTTATACAATTTATACAATTTATACATATGATTTAGCAGCAAGCACATGCCACTTGAAGCAACTGATCAACGAGACACATAGGCTCATAGGCACCATATTAATACGCACCCATGTCTCAATATGTCTCAATTCAGCTCATAAGAAATCTGATCAGAAAGCTGTGCTGACGCTAGTGACGTTCTGTGGCCTCAGCATGGCAACGAGTGCGTTCCAACTCCTCCCTCGCCTCCTGCAGAGGCCGAAACTATGCCGAAAGTGATATGTATCGAAAGTATTCGAAAGATTTCGAAAGTGAGACACGAGTCGGTGCTCAAAATTCAAAACTGACACGACTTCGAAAGAATTTCAAAATTGCGTTTAAAATATATCAAATATGTTTAAATGATTTGTCAGAGGATGTCCAGGGGTGTCCTTCAAGTCAGACGCTTTGTGCAGATTGATGACTGGGCTGAGACGAGGAGCTGAGCCTGGATAGAAGGGACCTGGCACCGCACAAGCCGCACGACACTGACACTACGTAGCTCCTACGCCTTCGAGCGAGCAACTGTCAAAGTCACCGTACTTGAGATTTAGAAAAAACGGCTGTTGGCATGGCGGAACTCTAAACTTGGTCGACATGTCTCAACATGTCTCGACATGTCTCAACATGTCTCGACATGTCTCAAGATTATCATTTGAGACATATTTCGAAGCTGTCTAAGCCTCCAAACAGCCAAAGCCTTGAGGTGGGGGTGATAACAGTTGTCATATCTTGTAATGATATGGTTTCAGGAGCCGAACTGGACCTGGACCCAGAGGGAATGGCAAAAAGCTCGTGGCCAATGGTCTCGAACCGCCTGCCCGCACCATCAAGGGCTTTGTAAACATTGAATGTGTATGAATGTGTATTGTCTTGTCTTGCTTGTGTCGTTTTTGGACACAAGTTAGGAGGCATCACTTCGATCCCTTCAATGTTGATATTTTGAGTGAATGATGCCCCCGCTTGCTTCGTTGTTTAAACGACGCTTGCCGCGCCTAGGTCCTGCTCCAACTGATGTGGGGCAAAATCCTGGCTAGGGTAATGGTGATCATGCAAGACTCTCCGATGATCATGAACATACCATGAGCATTCTGTGATACAAAGATTACAAAGGAGACGTAATTAAAGAGAAGAAAAACAAGCAAAAGCCAAGAAAAACGATGAAGAAATGAAAAGACATGAAATTGATAAACGACGAGCAAAAATAAGAACACACACAACATCTCGGCGTCATGGAATGTCATGGAATGTCGGACAAATGTCGTGGTTGCTCCTCCAGCAGCTCCCGGACGTCGCTCAGCACTCGAACTTTCAACTTTTGTCGTTCTGTCAGAAGACTCTTCGCTACGTGTGAGATGGCCATCAGCATGCGTGGCACATTGCACACATAGAAGCGAAAGCCTGGCGACTCTATGCAATACGACACTGTGACTTAAAGATCTTAAAGTCCAGCACAGTCATACTTTTTGCACGTTGACATGTTTGGAGGGTGCAAAACCATTTGAAATCAACGTGGCAATACGAAGCAAGATGAACACCTTAAAAACATGAACGTTCAGGCCGTTCCCTGGTCCGCCACGTCCATCAAGCTTGGCTGTATGATGTACGCAGGCATTTAAGAACGCATAATACCGCATGATAAAACATCAAACATCATAAAACCACGTAAGAGTCAAAACTCAAAACTTGTTCGACCATTCACGTCATAGTTTAATATCCTATCGTGTCGTCCATTGTCTTTCTTGATTTTGGTGGATACTCACCGCTGCCTCGGCAGGGATAGTGCGCCGTGAACAGCTGATGGATCTCCCGAAGCAACGAAATGGGAATGTCCTGCGCATTTTTTTTAGAAAGAAATAGCAGATTCATCAGTTTCATCAGATTCTATGTATTTTAATTCAGGCTGCAGAATTTGATGAGAGGTCAGGTGAGTTTTTGTTGCTTTCCAGATTGCAGATCTATGATCGTGTATTTAATAATTCTATGCATCATGTATGCATCGTTTTTTCCAATTTTTCCTGCATTGAAAATGCCGCTCTTGGTTGCTCTGGTCGCATGCGGGCGACATGGCGTTCAGTCCTTGATGGAGATGTCTTGCAAGTCCACGATCAAACAGGAAGTCTCTACTTTGCCCGGCACAAGCATAAATCGCAACATGACCTGTTGAGTTCCGGTGAAACCCCGTGAGGATATGACATTGACATGGGAATGATCTACAAGCAACCTCTGCAAAATCTAACCCTGTTCTTATCTGTTCGCAGAGTTCACAACGTTCAGATTGATATTGGATGATATTGGTATACTTTGATCATCTTTGATCAACATGTTGTTTGTTTTCGACGGAGTTGTTGTTTTCGCAATTTCAACTTGTTTCGACCGCCGAGACCTCCATGCAGAAGATCAAGACCCGTAGCAAGCGGTCGATGTCAAAATCCTTCCGCCACTTCTCTGGCACGCGCGAGGCGCCTAACCCAGCGACGTGGCACGGTGAGCCCTGGGCATGACTTTCATCTCTGACAATTTGCTTTGGAGACCCAAAGGTCACCAAGAAATATCCGGAATCCACATTGATCAACCTTTTCTATCCTTTTCTTCATGTCGTCAATGATTTCTCCATATGTCTCCACTCTAAAACTTAGCAAGGCACGAAACACCAACGCCGGCCGCATGGCACGATCGCGACCCACAAAGTATGCGAAACCGTGCCTCAATCGCTTATACATCTGATCCCGGCTGCCGCGCTAACCCAGTCTTGATATATCTTGATATGCCTTTATGATTTGATAGCAGAAACACAAGCTGCTCACGGAAGCAACTGCATGGCTTGCTCATGGGCCTTCTCTCGTTCTACACACATCAAACATATCTGTAGACTGTAGATGAAGAAATATGATATGAGACTTTAGTCCTTTCATTTCCCCCACATCCATGTCCCAACTTTGGTTGCAGGGTACTTCATGTCTTCCGCTATGTCTGCAGAGCAAAGAGGTCCGTCCTGCCAAGAAAAGGGTGATGCAAACGACAAATGGACCACTACGTAGTTAATTTTCACGGTGAATCGAAGAGAAGCAAAATTTGACTCTGGAAGCTAAACCTGAAAGGTATTTGGGTTGCTTGTCATTAGAGGGCCTTGTCGGCCGATACTGACAAAACCAATGACAAAACCACATTTCATTGTCAAAATATTATAAAATATGAACATGCGATGACATGCGATGTCTCCTTGAAGTAGTGATGTCGCCAATTCTCCGTGGCTTCCATAAGACTCAATGCTTTCTGATGATTCCCGCGGGTTGCCGACAGATATCGTGTCGCTTCATGGCAAATCTCGGGACCTCGAAACATATCGGACTCTCGCTCGGTTGCCGAAGGATCCGAAGGAATTGCTAACTGATGATAACTGATCCTGCGACCCTACAAAAATCATCAAAAATCTACTTAAAAATCTACTTAAAAATCTACTTAAAAATCTACTTAAAAATCTACTTGCATCTACTTGCTTGAATATTGCCACACTTGCTGAGGACAGTTCTGAAGCGTTTGCCACTGCGACGAGCCTTGGAAGAAAATTGCAATGCCACAATGCAGCGAATAGATGCAGTGAAATGCAGTGACGCGGCGTCGTGGATGTAGAAGCATTTAGAAAGCTGGTACATGCTAGGACTACTAGGATGGGGGGAAGCAGTGGCACCAGGAATCTCAAAGGGGATATGGCATGCGAATTGGATATAGGCGTAGATGCTGTTTAAATGCATATCTGACAAGCAAGGCTTGTCGGCATGGATTCATTGCCAATTTCCCAAACGCGGCAGAAAATCATCCAAGTCCAAGTGAAAGTGAAAGGCGCCCATCACAGTGATTGTTCCACGGAATGTGCAGAGAAGATTTGTGGCGCACACAATGCAATGTGTCCAGAGGAATTGGATACAGTATGAAGCGCTAGTAGCCGCTAGTACAGTATAAAAAAGAAAGCAGCCTTGAATCTTCTATCGCCAAAATTGCTCTCCACCTTCAGACCCGCCCTGCGCGTGTGCCTCCTGCCGAAGGTTGCGCAAAGCATGCTCCTCACGGTTCAACTTGCTTCGTTATGAATACACATGAAATCGGTTGAAATCGATCTAAACTAGATTGATTTCCATATTTCCATGCCTTCTGCGACCTCCTTCTATCCACACAGAAATCTTTGTCACCACTCAGATCTTACGACATGGGATCCGTGGGCCTGATCTTGAGAGTTGTCTTACTTAGTATACTTGATCTTACTTGCAATTCCAACATTTCCCATGTACTTGATACATTTCCATACATTTCCTAGATTTTCTAGGGATGGAAAAAGACTTCGAGTAACAAAGAGAAACAAACGAATCAAAGCACACATAGCACAGATTGGCACAGGCTTCCGCGGCTAAGCCCTCCTCATCTTCGGTGAAGGTGACGTTGCTGTGTAGTCGCCGTTCCAAAATGCCGGAGCTCAACCTCAAAAAGACCTCAGTCCCAACGATTCTTTTGACGCATGGGACATCATGGTGACATGTAGACATGACTCTGAAATACTCTGAATAATTAATTCGATAATCATGAAGCAATCGAACATTTCAAGTCTCAGCATTCCACGTCGTCACCCGCTGGCTCATACTCCAGAGCCTGACAGCTCCAAGATGTTCCCAGAGAAACATGATGAAAGCCTGGTGAAAACTGGACAGGTCATGCCGGTCGTGACAGATCGACCGCCTCTTCGGGAAGAGTGAAAGCCGCCAGGTGCTCTGGGTCCACCTTGAGAACTTCCATGCTCTCTCGGCACGGAATTCCATTGCACTCCATGACCCGGGGCGGGCACACCTGTGGTGACACCCGGCCTAATGATTCCGCAAACGGAACCAAAAGAAATGATCTAAAATATTCCAAAGTAATCTGGGAAGATTTGCTTTTGAACTTTTCGTGCAGCTTGCGCCAAGGGCATTGATTCGTAGCTGGTGTGAAGTTTTGTATGTTGATGCGAATGCCAGTGAATGCCTTTGGCTGCGATAAACTTCTTGTGGTCAATGTTCACATATGTTAACACATGGTCTCTTCCATGCTCGGACACCAACTTTTGCGATGTCTGAACCTTCTATGCTCTTGAAGGGGTACGCAGAGTACGCAAAGAAAGACCAGCTGCTCAAACCCAGGCCGATTCAATGAAACAATCATGTCACAGCGTATCTTGCATTCCATCTCAAAAAACCATATGCTTATCAACTTCAATTGCCTCAACTACTTCAACTGCTTCAATTTTTCCAGCCCACTATGACTACATATGACTACCATGTTGACTACTATGCGAGGATTCTGCATGCACCAGGCTCTACAATGGTCTCTTGAGTTCCCTGCATAACCCAGCAAGAATGAAAAGATACACATGGAAAGACTGAAAAAAATCGAAATGTCCACACAACCCGCCCACATCTTCTAATAATGGCACCGTTGAGCAGTAGCAGCAAGCCGAAGCTGATTCAGGAGCCCTTCATGGACGAACCTGGGAACACATCGCAGAAAAACAAGCTTCGAAACTACAGCATGCCACATGCCATCTTATGGCATACACAGCTTGATTTCCCCTGTATGATATATGTCCATGTATGTATATATATAATAATAATATATTAATATAATCATATAATATATATATATAATGTCATTCATATTGTATAATACATTGCCATTCTAAGATCTATCAGATCTCTACATATATCATATATTATCATATACTATTGCATGTGTATGCTATCGCAGTAAAACGAAGGAGTTACCCCAAAGGCGGCCTTCGGGCTGATGCCGAAAGGTCCCCAATCGGATCGCTTAGGTCCCAGCCTCTCTGGTCGCTGGCGCGAAATCAATATCTCTGCTCCTGGCTACCAAATCGCAGCAATCTAAGTAATCTAAGCCAAATCCTTCACAAGGTTTGGACTTATTATGATTTATTGTACCAAGTGCAAGTCACTACGCAGTCTCAACATCCACAGTCCTTCAAGACCCTGTGCAACTGGAAGACTTGCGGTGCCAGCTGCCCTGTTGAGGTGTTTGCGGTTGCCCGTTGGAAGGCTCAGGGTCAAAAGATGTCACAAATTCAAAAAAGGACTTGCCCCCGTGAAACTCTGCGAGTTTTTCCATTCGGGCATAACCCGCAGTACTGTTCTGGTCTTTTTCCAGCGATGGTCCAAAAGATATGAAATGGTACATTATAGTACAATGTATACTGTAATAACGTTATACAGTTATACAATATTTTACATATACACAATTGACAATTGCGTTTTGATTAATTTTGGCATATCAATGCATATTGTATCACGTCGGAAATCTACGGCCTCGACTGCCAACAGCACTTGACACACCGGCAACGCTGCAGGCGCTGGGTCCATGGCATGGTTGGCTTCGTTTGAAGTGCAGCTGTCCCATGAATTGCATGAATTTTACTGAATGGTCCAATATCAAAGTCTCTGGAAAAAATGGGCCTTCACTCCTAGGTCAAGGCTTACCGTGGCTTATCCACTTTTGGAGACTATGTGACTACCCAAAGGTGTGCTTCTTGTAAGGTTCAGCTGCAAAGCAAGCCCTGTTTACACATGCTGACTTCCATGTAAAGCAGAGCTTTAATGACGTAGAGCAGCGACGCAAAGCACGTGATGAGACTAGTTTTGTCCCCGTCCCCCAACTTTGTTTGATCGATGGTTTTGCCCTTCAAGTGAAAGAATGCAATGCAGCAGCTGTTTTCCAAACTTGCTGGGCTCTGTTTGTCCTGGTTTCCTTGAAACCACTTGAAACCCAGCGATTCCAGCCATGTGAATGGCCACGAGCTCCTAAACCTGCAAGAGTATCGAAAGCAAACCTGAAACAAACAGCTTCGTCCAAAATAGATCAAACCTGGCAAAATTGTGGCTTGATTCCAGGTGGAATTCTGTGACTTGAAAGGATAGGAAAGGTCAGTATCGTGACGGCATCGTGATGATTTGAGCAGCTTACACTTCGCTTGTGCATCTCCGCTGCTCGCTCTACATGAAATTCTTCCTCCATGGGGTTCTGCGATCTGCGCCTGAAGCGGAAGCCAAATTCTCCGATTCGCTGCAGTTGATCCAAAATGATCCAAAGAGACATAAATAGACATGATATAATGAGGATTAATGAGGGGCTTTGGAGGTTTTGACCTGGGCTGAAGCCAGAGAGCAGCTTTGCAGCTTTTTTTGTAGATACATGTGCTAACGTGATCTAACGTGTGCTAATTCACGTCTGACACGTGTGTCCACAGAAAAAAATAAAGGATAGCACTACGACAATGAAGTACATCATCAATGAATCAAGATAGTGACCCTTTCGCCTGTCACCTTGACCTGCATTCCAAATTGACCATGCTGCTCTTTGAGGTCGGGATCCACATTTGGTCACTTGGGATGAAGTGCAAATTTGAGGAGACTTCGAAATGTTTGAAACCACAGTGCCGTGCCCTGAATCTTTCCGATTGCACCGTTGGGCAGTAGCAGCAAGTTGAATCTGGCGCAAGGATCACAGACACGCCTGCAAAAGAAACACGTCTTGGAAAAGAATAAGGACACCCGCAGTGGATCTGATCAAGTGAAGACACAAGTCACAATGGTTTCAGTGGTCTTCTTTGCTACGCAGTGCAAGATTGTCTTCCTACCAGAAAAACTGGAAAAATGTGCAACTGATCCTGAAACACTCAAGCCGTGCAGACAGGATTTGCCGCATCGCCTTTTTACCTCCAGGCACTGCCCTTAGCCACGAGGCGTTAGACACAGACCTATGGATATTAGATGGAGAAACAGATCTGCCTTCCGGAACTGGTAGAGCAGAAAGCCGTCCAAACACTTTCAAACAAAAACTCACCCAACATCTGACCCTGGGAGCAGCTAATGTGATGAATCATGATGAATCCATATAAATCACACCAGAGGAAGACTCGGAGCAGATCAGCTGGAAGGCTCCATCTCTTTTGAATCTCTCGGATCTCGATATATCTCGTGCACCGTCAGCCCAGCCTTCCGTGCCCCTCCAGGACAGGAGGCTGGTCGCGGGTTCGAGAGGGCATCTCGGCTCTTCGCGGAGTGCGGAACCAGAGAGCTTGGTCATGCGTTCAGAATCGGAGAATTTGGAGGCATCAGCTTAGCTCAGCTTCTATCAGCTTTTGGCTTCCAGGTCAATTTCAATGGGTGAAGTCTGATGAAGCAACCGACCAACTTCGTTGGAAAAAACGTAATTCGTAGCATGTCAAACACTGATGGCCGCCAAACGACAAGCTAAACATGAATTAGAAATCCTCACCCCCCAGTGACTCGAAAGGACTTTGCATTGGTCACTGGTTGGAGTTGGCGGATGAAACCTACATACTGCATGCAGTGACTTGCCCCGTTGAGCAAGACCAAATTCAATCAGCAAAGAATGATACACAGCTGGTGAAGAACTTTCTTAGAGATGCCAGCAAGTGCTATGTGTTAGTAACCCCATGTAACCCCTCATGAGCAAGAAAATTGGTATGATAGTGATTGGCTCTCAACGCCTGGATTGGTAAGGAAAGGCAAAAACAACTTACTCGGATAAACAGTGATAAAATGTGATAAATATCTGGTGGCTGATGATTGCATGTTTTTTTTGTCCTGAGCTATCTCAGATGCATCTGGTTTGTGTATCATATTGTCTTTGTCATGTGCCCTCACCAGCCGCGCATAACTCAGAGAGTGCAAGACAAGACAAACAGAAACAGCATCCACAGGTATCCACAGAAACTCGCCACAGATGTCCACAGTGTAGTGCTCTCGGATAGCTATCGTGGAAGTGCAGCCAGTGCTGAAAGCTGGGACTACAGGTCCTACAGGTCACGGCTCTACGGCTCTACGGCTATTCCCAGGCATTGTCCAGGGTACCACAGGTGCCCTGAATGCTGGCAATAGATGTCCTGGAAACGCAACGGAAACGCAGCAGAAACGCTTCTCAAATCATCTGAAGCTTCTGAAGCCAAAAGATGTGACAGTTCTCTAACATCTCCAATACATCTCCAATACATCTCCAATATCTCCGATACCTGTGATCCAAGTGATCCAAGAGCAATCTTATGATATCTGGTGTACAAGATTGTGTCTCGTGTCTCTGTGTCTCGGTGTGTGTCTGTGTTGGAGTCCCGATGTAGCTCGTGGCCACTACCAAGTCAATGATGGACGCTGCACAGAATCGCTTGCCCATGATTTCAGTGAACTCCAGGCTCGCAGGGCAATTGATGACGCCTTCGATTGCGCATCGAGACACTCAAACAGAGACTCCTCACAGAGACTTCTCACAGAGACTTCTCGCAATGCTGGAACGGATTGAGAGATCAACCGATTTGTAGGGTGCTACGAATGAAGCCTTGAAGGCTCTCCACCAAGCTCTGTTTGACCTGTAAAAGGTACTCCATGTACTCCCTACATCTCCCTACCAAGCCTACAGTGCTACAGAGCCTGCAATCATCGGATTTCTCCACAATGGTAGCAACGAGCCAAGGCAGCCAAGGCACTGATGGTAATCAAACTGGCAGCAATGCCAGCAGATGCAATTGCCGCAGTGATGTCCACAGCGCATTTGTTCTTGCCGGCTTGGCCCTTGTCCTGGAAGTTTTCCACCTTGGAAATACCATGAAGTACCAAAAAGTGTACCACCACAAACAGCAAAATACAGAAGCTCACAGAAAGTCACAAGGCATCACAACAATTTACAGGCATTTCCAGACAGTCTGCGAGTCTTCTCTGCTCTTCTTGGAAGTCCAGTTAACAAGTTGTCAACGAAAGTGAAAATACCGTGTAGAACCACAAAATTTTGTGGATGGGTCACTTCCAACTTATCCACTTTTAACACTGTTGTTCTCCATGCTGGGCATAATTCACAAAACGCATCTCTTTTCTCAAAATGGGGTGTCACAAAATGTATCTCTTTTAGATTCTGTTGGTACGTGGTCATACATTTTGGAGTGTATCTTACTGTATATATCACTTGTAAAAATCGTCAGCCATAGATTTTTGATCCAATGTTTCATCCGACGTGATATGCTTCTTGCCTTGGTGTGTTCGAAGCTGCCAAGAGGCTGAACAGTCTTTCACGGCGAAAGCCATCATCACAGCCGCCTGTGCCAGACGTGCAGCTGCCTTCTGAGTGTCCAAGCCGCAAGCAGCGCGCTTCCACTTCTTCTCGTCGCTGTCCTTCCTCAGATTCAGACTCAAATAGGTTTTGAATAACTCTGAATGAAATATCTAGGTGACAATGACAGAATAAAACTTGGGAATCGCTGTACGGGTGGAATTTGCTCTTCGAGTGTGTTTTACGTTAAAACATGCTAAAACCATCTAAAACCCATGGCCAATTTCTTGATTTTTGAAACGTATATACAGTATTTAAATATTTGACGGTGAGAAAACGTCGACCAAGACACTTCAGCTGGATCACTTCTTCGGAGGTCAGCTTCAGCTGTCTCTTCACCGCTGCTTTGTCCTTGATGTCGATATCTTTACCACCCAAAAAGCTGTCGATCGTCTCCTGCGCTCTCTTCTGAATATACTCGGCATCCGCTTCCGAATCCATCTCCTGGCGGAGCGCTCAAAAAAAGTGCCCGATCTGAAAGCCTGCAGAGACATTCGGAAATGAATGACACAGGTCTGACATGACTCAATGACCTGACATTACCTTATGGATCTTACATAAAAACAGCAGGTAAAACTTGCAAATAAACTAAAAGCATCATAGAGCATCACAAAGCCAAATGTTCAACAGATTTTCAGTCTCACATTCCCCGCTGTCATATGATATGACACCGGCTCAATCTGATGGGCCTTTAGTTCGTGTCCCAACACCTCTGCTAGTCTCTGCTTGAAACAACACCATTTTTGGAATTGATTTTCTGCCATATTGCAATTGCAGTCTATCCTCTCTTTTCCTGAAGTCCTCGTCTGAGGTCCTGAATCTTACCATTCCAAAATTCCTCCAGCTCAGCAATGTTATCAGATATGATATGCTACAAGGTTGATTTTTTGTTATAATATGATACAGTATGTATGTCACACGAATATATTCAGCTATTCAATCTATTCACTTTTGCTCCAGTTTTTGACCTTCCGCCGCATTGCTCCTGCTTCATCAGCGGCATCGCAGGCAGATTCGCAATTTCGTCCAGGCGTCGACTGCCAGCGCCCACGGCAGAGTTAAGTTTAAAGCGCTCAGTGCGTTCTCTTTGTGCAGCCTGTTGTCGCCTTGCACGGCATGTCGCTCTGCAAATGGCAAAGTTGTCTCCATGCCGAAATTGCTCTTTTGTTGGAACTGGCTCCACTTTGAGCAGGAAAAATGACTGCTATAATTTTTGATGGATCGATCTGCTTCATGATGTCTTTTGATGCTTTATGAATTTGCATATTTGGATGCGTCCTCTATCTGTAAACCTGCGCGCCACGCCAAGGCTCTCTCGCAGCCGTTTCAGGAAACCCTCAATGTCGTCTTGTACCTCGTTTCGAGCAGAAAGGGAAGGACTCTTCTTTGTTCACGTTTACGCACCTGGAATTCCAAAAAGTTGCATGTCCGTATACCATTGTATATCTGCAATTCCTGCAACTACAATTTACAATGCTCTTCACCTGCCGGAACTTTCTCTTAACCGAATCCCTGGGAGAATTGGAAACCCCTTTTTTTGTGTTGCTGCGCGTCCACATTTGCCGAGATTCGGATACACCAAAGGTCCGTGTCACCGGATCTGTGTCAACTTCCACTTCAGGGGCCGGTGTGGTACCTGGCCCAAGACAAACGGGAACGGGATCAGCAAGATATTGCCACAATTTGCCACACATATTTATCCGATTTATCCCCTGCCTTTGTAGCCTCCAGGAGGAAGGCAGTTCTGCTTCATGCCAGCACCAGCCGATGCTGCCAGAAAGGAATTCCTGTGGTAAACTGCTCCAACGGATCGAGATTGTCAGATATTGTCAGTCTCTAAGAAACCACAGGAATGCTCCAAATGCTGCGGCCAACATCTTGCAGAGAGGACAATTCGAGCTGATTCGACGGCCTTGAAAGCTGCATCCAAGTTTCGTGAGCAAACCTGTAACATCCAAGGAACATCCGGCATTGAGATTGAACTCTGGACCACATGCCGACACCATGTCCTGCTGTCGAAGCTGCTGTCGAAGACCCTCGAAGCGAAGGAGAGTGATTGCGCCGCAAATAAAATACACCGCCAAGAAAGCTTCGTTGCATAAAGGATCATAAAGGTGTGTTATATTTGCGGCGCAATAGAAAGGGTCTAGATTCCTAGATTCGAGAAAGCACCGGACATTGATGAAACTGTGGAAAAAAACTGATATGAGGTCTCATTGTCTTCAATTCTCTCCTCGATGAAGCAAGCCAGATAGCCCCACAGCGCCAGATTCAGGGACACCATTTGGGCACAGAAGTCCTCCGACACTAAGCAGATTCTCCCTGCTATAAGCTCATATATGCTGATATGCTGTGCCTCAGATTGTGACACTATGTGCACTATGTGCCTCAGATCATGATCACTACATATCACTACGGATCTTGATACTGGTCTCAGCATGTCTCAGCGACATGGAAAGCTGCTGAGTGTACCATCCCTAGGGCCCTAGGGCCCCCTGTCCTGCTGTTGGGGATCCTTTGGATACGGAGACTCGCATGCGATGGTCAGGGAGTGGATGTTCGTTGCAATCCTGATCTGACTGCAACTCTGACGTTCAAAACAGTTCAAAACGTGCAAAACAACTCTTGAATGCACAATGATCTGCATGGAACATGGAACCTAACATGCAAAACAGAATCTCAATCGAGTGGTCTCTTTAGGCATGGTGGAGCAGGTTGGGGTATTGAAGTGTGAACTTCGTTTGGGTGCCATGGAAGCTTAAGTGGATGCATTAGGCTGTTGGCTTGAAGACTTAAGATTTACCAAGGATCGAGACTTTCTTGTCTTACGGATGGCAGAACCCGGATACGTTCAGATGAGGCTCTGTCCAATCGTCAAAGCAGATTGGTAGCCATCGATTACGCAGAGAGCCAAGTTCAAGGATTCAAAGTAGTCGTAGTCCATGTGAGTGTCAATTTGGTCCGGGAGGAATTCTGAGGCGGAGAATTCTTGAAATTCTGCTGAAATCCGAGCGGATATCTTTCAAGTTTTAAAAATGAAACGACCTCCTAGATGGAACCTGGAACGGTGCATATGAATCGCAGCAAAATCACGGCAATTACCAAAGATTAACAAAGTAACCTTGAATGCATACGAATCCATCTTTGAATGTTCTTTATGACATCACAGAGCCCGTCACAAAGGCCTTGGAGTCTTCGAGACCGGAGTTGTGATTTTTGTGTGACGTTGGACGGCTTCCTCAGGGACAAGAAATTGGCCAAGAGATTGGACACCGGTATCCCCTCATGTTGACTCATGTCATGACTCTGACTTTGTATGATTCCAGAAACCCCAGCAGGTTTTGCCGAGAAATGCGATCTGAAAGTATCTGAAACCTGTTCCCAGGGCATGAAGTAATATGGCAAGATTACCAAGGCAACTAAGGCACCAGTCTTTCGGTGTGAATTTGATGTTTTCCGGATCCGAATTGTCCACGTTCAAGGACTTCAGCTCTTTGAAAACAATCTGGGGATCCGGATAGGTCTCCTGCACAGGCGAACACATGCTGTGCAGTGTCGGAAATAACAGGAATGATGAAAAATATGAAAAGAGATGAAAAAAGGGCGACTTGCCACGCGCATTGACGAAAGGCATGACACTCCTGCAGAAGCTCCAACAGCTTTTGCACATCCTTTTGGTTGGGAAAGCCCACTTTGGTATGCAAAGGATCGCCCGCACGGATACGAAAGTGCTGTTTGTGGAAGTAGACATAGCCCAGACTAATTGACAAAGTCATTGCCATCAGAAAGGTTGTGGCACCAACTACCATCATCAAACGTCGCCGGTTGCTGGGAATCTTCTCTTCGCTCACCAAGGGGACATCCTCCATCTCTGCCATAGCCATGGTTTCAGCGGTTCAAAAGCTGCAAGTTCCTTCTAGACAACTTAGAACCAAAACGGCTGGTGACTAGAGAAATGTTGGAAGCGTTATGAAGAAATGCAAAGGAGCTGCGAAGAGAAGGAAGGAGAAGCGGGGGAAAGACAAGGGAAAAGAAAAGGACTGACTCACTGAGTGACTCACTGAGTGTTGGTGTTCATCAATGTCCATCATCTGTGCTTCACAGGGCCTTCTCCAAGGTCCATGTGCAACCCCCCACCTGATGAGCGAACTTCGAACATCGCGGAACTTGTGGTGTTGGATGTGTTTGGCCATCTCTTCAAGCCCGACATAGTTGACGCAGTTGCAAACTTTGAAAGCTCAGTGCCAAGAGAAATACTGAAACATTTCAACTTTCACCATCCAAAGGTTTCATTCAGACTCAAATTCCAAGACGCTTCACCTGCTTCACAGACTTAACAGTTCAACACTGAAGCTGCATTGTTGCGGGCGCCTTCTTCCGAGTTGAAGGCTCAAGACCGCATGCCTTAGCCTGGTGCAGTGAGCACAAGAACTTTCAGGATAGACTAAGAAAGATAAGAATAGGATGTCAAGAAAGAATAGGCGGATAGGAATAGAAATGCATCGAATAGAAGAAGCATTGAAGAAGCAAACGAAAACCAGTTTCAATTCAACGATTTCAATATTACAATAAATGACGGGAGAGTTGCAATGAAAACCAGGTTCAGTTCAATATTATCAATACTACAATAAATTTCAAAAGATACTATATACATGTGTAATCATGTGTAGGCTTTTGTCCATCATCTTTTGCCGTGGTCTTTTGATAACTTTTTGTGATGGCCTCATGGATGTCAGAAATCCAAATTATATTTTCACGCTCTGCGGCCGTCCTATTATGTGAAGAAATTCGCTAACAAATGCTGAGCTGCTAGGCTGCTGGACTACATAGTTATAGTATGTTATAGTTTGTTATAGTATGTTATAGCTATGCTATAAACATGTATAGACTACAAAGCTTAGACTACACAAGTAGTAAAACTATGGTCGTTGGGAACCCCGTCACACCCACGGCAAAGGAGAGAGGATCCACGCCTGCACCCAATGCCTTCAAGAATGAGCACACATTGGCATCCTCAGCAGACTGGAAAGTGAACATCGTGTGAACATCGTGTGAACATCGTGTGAACATCGTGTGAACATCGTTCACATAATTCGCATCGTTGGCATCTGTTCATTGACATGATTCGCGTGGTGTGTTGAACTGCTGAAACATGCTGCAACATTAGCTCTGTGCCTTGTCAGCTTCGCGATCCCAAAGTACCGAGACGTTGATGTGCTCAGCCTCAGTGTTTTCGTTCACAATAAATTCACAATTCGGAAGTCTGGGAAGTTGAATTTACAAACAATTCGATGAATTTATCGTTTCACTGTCGTTTCACTCAGTTTCGGCGGTGTCGTTTCGGCTTCGGCGCTTCTTTTTCTCGGAGCAGTGAAGCCAAGGCAGCCAAGTGTCGGTGGAAACCGAGGCCCCGTGGCCCGGGGCAGAGGTAGAGGATGATAGAGGCAACTTTTTCAGAACTTATGGCCAAACTTCACCGTTCTCAAACGACTGGGAACTTATGGCCAATTTCTTGCGAATTCATGTCTCGATTGATCTCCATTGATCTCTTTTGACATCGAAGAATTTCAACGTTTGAAGACTTTAAGAACTCACGCTTTTCGTCATTTTTTCTCACCTGCCCTCTGGATGCTGGCTTCAAATATGTGCAACTTTTCGTCATACTTTTTGTATCTTTTTGTCATACTTTTCCCAGTTTGACTGAGATGATGCATGACCACTATTGGTTCGGGATGGGTTTAAACCACTAATTAAGCCGCTTTTTGCTGGAATATTTGAAGTATCGTAACTGCTGAATCTTGGCCAAAGAACCTCCCAGCACAACTTATCTGCATTATTATGCATCTGTCTGCCTAATTTGATTCTTTGATACCTTCAAGTCTGTCTGTGATCCGTTCAATCATGAGGTATCACAGGTTGTCAGACAGTTGTCACACTTGTCTGCTTACACCCCACTTGCGATGCAACGGTGGCTGGTTTTGGGGCGGCATGCTGGCAGCAAACCGGCTGCTTTGATGAGTAATGGACTTTGTAGTTTTGGTAGGTGACAACTGCGGCAAATTATTTAACATTTCTGGGCTGGCAACATGGAAGTTTCAAAAAACATGGCATGGAAATCGGCAAAATAGCTTGCAAAACTTGGGACATGTCGGACACATATATTCACAGCTGCCTTTCTCTTACAGCTCTTCTGCTTGCAGCACAATTGGTGAGGAACTTGCTTCAAATTTGTGCAAGTTCCACATCATAGCAACGACATGAACATTGTGCAAGTTCCTCAAATCCGGACCTGAACAAATACCCCTGATTCAGCCGCGCGCGTCCAGGGCATATCTTCTGCATGCGCTGGAAGCCAGCTTTCAATTCTCTTGAACATCATTCTTGGTGATTGCAAGCAATCAACCCACTACTCCGAAAACGATACGAGAAACCGAGCAACCAGTGATGTCTCTCCACATCATTCTGTGCGTCATGCGTCATTGCGGTATGCGACTTCAGTCAGGCGACAGGCATCAAGCGGTCGAGCGTCAAATTTTGGGAACATGTTTCTACAGTAGACGAAGAGCGTTCGACATCGTTCGACACCACTCGACATCGTTCGACATCGTTCGACTTCAATATCTTCAATCGAAACGAAACAAAACTTCAAAGTTCAGAATGGATGTGTCTGCGCTGAGGATTTCTCCATAGACACACACTCGCAAATCTTGTGGGTGATAGCCTCTCATTGAACACGAACACATACGGACAAAGAAAGCCGCTTTGGCATTACTGTAGAGAATTCAAAACTGATGTGGTATCAAATATCCCCGTGTGTGGTGCCTACGGGGTGTTGTACCCAAATTTATCCCGCATTTCTTGGGGCCAAGCTTTTTTCGGAATAAATTTCCATTCCCAAAAAAGGGCACAACCCCCAGGCGTACATGGTACACAAAAAATATCCAGAATCAATTTTGGGACCATGGGGGCCCGGGGGCAAACATCTCTGGATAAAGTTCCAGTGGCCAAGGTCCTGTTTATCCCTTGCAAGTCTCCAACAAACTCCGCTCCAAGAAACTCCACTCTTTTCTTTGGTTGCAACCCCAGTGTCGCTGAATATTTTTCATGGGACAACCCCCCTGAACTTTGAAAATACCAAAGTTGGGGCTGAATAAATTTCCTAGAGGGATAATTTTTTCAGGCACAGGGTCAGGAAAAAAATCCTGCCAGCACGAACCCGGTTATCAAATTATTTCAAAGGTGATTAGATGTAATTAGTAACTTCACTTCTTCTCCCTGTGGCTGCTGTGGCCGTGGCTGGTGGCAGGCTGAGAAGACCATGCAAGCTCCAACATGGCATCAGTCTGAATCTCGGTTTCCGTCAATGGTATTGCAACACACACCTTGCAGGAAGGTGACTTTAAATTTCTTAGATTTTCTGGGCCTACAAGCAAAAAAAGGACATTTTCTGAGAAGGGGGCGCGAAATCTAGCAGTACGCTTGACATATTATATTATTTATCGTTAGGGTGGGAAATATTAGGACGGAACCATGGAACCATTGTGATAGAATCCCCTTGTGAATTAAGTGATGGTGTCAGCAATTTTATAGTGATAAACCTAAATACTTCAGTTGCTCTTGTTCCAAGTTTTCAGTGTCAACCTGTTTTCAACATGAAATGTCTAGAAAATCGCTGACACCAAGGTCCTCTATAAAATTGCAAACGTTGACACTGGGTAGGTACCCCTAAACAAAGGAGGGCCTCAAAAC
>Ga0126342_10004303_pt1 | contig 24210 bp, 14 predicted proteins | sample Cyp1metagenome_FD_92528 | JGI IMG/M metagenome (GOLD analysis project Ga0126342, IMG submission 92528) | Coral microbial communities from Lord Howe Island, Old Settlement Bay, Australia - Cyphastrea 1 metagenome | ecosystem: Host-associated > Invertebrates > Cnidaria > Coral ...
GTGGAAAACACTGTCTTGCTCATTACACCATGGACATTGCTTGGAAACAAATTTGCCACTGGAAAATTGTTTATCTCTGGTGTAAAAGGAGCCGTTCATCGCTACTCTCAACAGGGCAATTTCAGTGATGGAAAAGGTATGGAACGTGTGTGTGCTGCAAGCAACATCAATGTCTCCTAGTCCACCAAACTCAGCCCTGGAAGACATTGAATGTCCTACCATGGCTCCCCACGCATGGTCAAATCTCAGCTGCAAGAGTTGGATCGGGCAATCCATCAGGTTAAACTTGAACCCTTGATGGTCTTGGATGAATCCATCCTGTTCCCATCGCCAATGGATGGCGTGCAATCGGGATAAGAGGACTCCAGAAGGTCCAGGGGCATGTCTGACCGGAGGATCATTGCTCAAGTGATCCAGGACTGCAAACGCAACTTCAACTCGGCAGTACTGTCGAAACTGCATGACTGTGGTATGGATGGCATAGTACCATGGGTCATGTCTGGGCTCATTGAATAATCCAAACTGGATAATTGATGAGGAACCATGTTTTTCCCATCGCAATGCGTTCATAGCTGCGGCCCTCATTGTGGTGAAGTGATCAATCCCCACGTCGACTGCAGCAATTCCATGGAGGCATCTTGGCCATGCTACTGTGTACAGTAAACGGAGCTTTTGGTATGTGGGGGCTTTGCTTCTGCTGATCCATCCCCACAATGGCTTGGTGTTTGTGATTCTGGCTCTCAGGGAGTAGTTCGACCTTCGCTTGCTGTAATTAAGGTGCCCTCCCAAATCTTTGGCTTGCAGTAGCACAGTATGGCCATCGGCCTTGAGGTGTTTCCTACTTTGGGAAGTGGTGGCCCAACAGTGTGTCTTTGGTTTGTCCAGGCGTATGTCCAAGGCATTGGCAAAGGAGTCCATCGCTTGAAACGCTTCACATGTCGCTTGAGCACTTGATGATTGAGCTTCCCAATTGTCAACATAGCTGACCACTGCAATGGGACTCACCTTATTGGTAACTATTGCATGCATGGCAAAGTTAACAAGGACCATTGAGAGGACGCTAAGCGGGTCCCCCTCAGGGAATCCTGTGGTGCTCCAAGTGGCTGGTGAGCAACTGCCTTGGACTACAAATCTTCGCTGGATTTGTGCAACGTTCCTCATCCATGATTTGGTGAAGAACTCGGGGAGGCCAAGGTGCCTGGCACAGCAGTAAACTACATGGCGGGGCAATGTGTTGAAGCATTTGCACACATCAGTGACTGTGCCTGACCATTCATATTCGAAGTAGTGAGCATGCTCGATTTGTTCAGCCAAGCTTCGCCACACTTGTGTTGTGGACATGTTGGGCATGTTTCCCATGAGTCCTTCTGGTGCATACTGCTTGATCCATCTGAGTATCTGTTTTGTTTGTATGCTACTGTATGTACGGTAGATCATACTGAGAACTGTGATTGGTCGGTATTCGGATGGTGATTTGGCAGCGCTATGTTTTTCGATTGCGGCTATCAGTCCCACCATGGTTGAGCGGGGCCATGGCGTACTGGTCTGCTCAAGGTGGTTGATGCAATCAACAAGTTTCTGGGTGAGTGCCTTTGGCATGTGCAGCAAATCTCTCTTATGGATTCCATCTGGTCCAACTGCACTGCGATCTGGCTTGGATTTGATGGCACGTCTCCACTGATCTACTGTGATCGGCTGCATGTCAAAAGGCTCTGAGGGGGTGGGAACCTCATTTTGGATTTGTTGGAGAATCGGGTACCACTGTTCAACTGGTGTGTTTTCATGTTTGTTCCACATAGGCTCCCACAGGTCTTGGAATGCCTTGAACACGTCAGGAAGGTCTCCCAACAGCTTGGGTTGTCGAAGGTGATCGCCAGGTTCAATGTTCTGTGGTGCCTCGAGTGTGATCTGGCCTTGTTCGTGGTGTGCAATGGCAAGTGGTCCCCTGTCTGAGGTGACAGGTTGGTGAAGGTCCAGCTCTGGGGGCTGATATTGCACAATAAGACCATCTGCGCTTACATCACTCACAATGGCATTGGTGTTGATGACCACTGTGCTCACTGGCAATGATCTTGGTTTGGCAACATCTCGATAGATGGCGTTCGAGTCATTGCTCCTATTTTCCTTGGCTTTTTGGCATCTTGCCTGGATAAGTGCTTTCTCAAGTTGTTGGAACTCCTGGCGGAAGTCATGGAAAATGGCATCAACAATGTCAACTTCTGGGAGTCGGCGCGGCAAGTGCAAGGGTGCTTCATGACTTATGTTGACTCGATTTTTCCAAGCTTGGGCAAAACCACCTGGGAACCCTGATGCATTTTTGATTGCATTCCACAACTCCAAGCGGTCATTGGAGATGTGTGGCTCTGTAGACCTAGAGTGCATTAAAGCCACCAGGCTTTGGAGTCTACGAAGTTGCCTAACCCACTTGGTATGGGTGAAGTGTTCGCCCATGTATGTGATCTGAACTTCTCCTTTTCGGGAGCGCTTGCATGGGGTCACAGCTTGTCTACAAGTGGTCGCTTCAGTGGTCTGGCATCTCCCCCGTTGTTGGGCAAGCAATCCAGGTTTTCCTTGGTGACGCAGGTTGGTATCAACGGTGTCTTCAAGGGCCTTGAAAATGCATGTGATCTGCGGTTGGGTCCCATCATGGATTAGTGCATCCTCATCAAGGTGATCTAGTGCGACTTCGTCCCAAGGGATTGGCATGGGTTTTCGCCAAATGGGGATAGGTGTCGCAGCTCCAAACGCAAGGAATTCACCAACAACTGTGGCATGGTCAGGAAAAACGGTAGAGTCCACTGTGACATCTACCAGTCTAGGGATGAGCTCAGGTGACAACCACATGTGGTCTTTGCGGGTTTTCTGATGACAAGTGGGTTTTATCTGGTATCCCCATTGTTGGGCAGCAATGTCTTGGATCTCCACGAACCCATGATTTCTCCATATGGTGAATTGCTCCAATGCATCCTGGTCATCCTGGTTGAAATCCCCACAAATTATACGAAACCCTTTGCTTTGGAAAACGATCTTTTCTGTAAGATTTTCAAGGATTTGGTCAGTGGCTTCTCTGGTTGCTCTGGTGTGGTATTGTTTGGCAAATCCATAGGCAACCCCAATTTTTATCCACTGCTGTTGTATTCTAACAGCGCATGCTTGAAGCCTGGCTGACTCCCAAGTCTCAGTACTCCAGTCATTCGGGAGCGCTCGTGTCGGGCAGTTGGTTAAAAACCCTACACCTGACGCCTTACCTCCTATGCAACCTGGTGCTGATGTCAAAGGCGGCGCTGGTGCACCTGGCAGGTACTTCCATTGCTGCGACTGAAACTTGAGCTCTTGACGGAATCTTTGGACACCTTCGGATGTGAGGTGGCTTTCGCTGATGCCCCAAACTGTGGGAACTGTTTCATCGGACACGTCCTGGAACAAATGTGCTTTGTGCAAGGCACCACATGGGTTGGCAATGCCTATCTTAGGATTTGGTCCTGGATGTGTAGCTTCTCCAATGCGTGCAACCATCAAAAAGATGAATCTAAACAAAAGTGCCGACATGGTGGAAAACCTGCTGCCTCTACACTGTCTCAGGGGACTTCGCCTCGGATTGGTGCATGGCCTAGCAACTGGTTTAGGCTGTACATTGGCGGCTTTCGATCGGATGACCGGCAAACAACTATGAGGCTTTGGCTCCTTTCCCCTAGGAACCAGCCTTATTTGTCACTCAGTGCGGCTGCGCTTGGCGAGCAACTGCTCGATCTGATGCAACTGATTGTCGAGCTTCTCATCAAGGTGGGCATGGAAAGCTCGTCCTTGTTGATCCACGTTCTTTTGGACCTGGGCAATCTGGGAGGCAAGTTCCTGGACATGCTTTCCCTGCTGCAATTGGTTAGCCTGCACTGTTTGTTCCAGCTTGGCAAGGCGGTCCTCAACTACTTGGATTCTGGTCTCGTCTCCGTTCATGTCTTGGTCAGCATCGAGTTTGGGGTAGTTGATGTGCTTAGACCAGGCTGGCTGAAGCTTCTGCTGGACCTTGGCTGCAATGGCTTCAATGTCATCGTTGCGTTTGACAGCGGTTTGCTGAGTACTGGTTCTGGGTCCCTTGGTCGGGGTGGTATAGTTTCCCCATGGATCATTGGCTTCCCATGGGTCGGCATTCTCCTGGCTTTGGCTATCCGCAGCTTTCAGTGCTGCCATTGTTTTGGCCGAAGCTTGGATGCTTCCTTGTGGCAATGCATTTCTGGCCACTTTTTTGGGCACTTCTGTGATGAGGACATCTGCATGATCCAGCTGGTATACCTCATAAGGTGGTTTGCAGATTGCTTGGCATTCCCACACCACGCCTTTACCATCAGGTGTTCTGTTACGCGGCTGGCATGGCCTGGCCTGCCATGACCACGATTGGAACAGCTTGGTGAGTGCCGTACGATTGGATCCGTGTGGCATAGGGCCCACATGGAATGTCATGACTTGGTCTGATGTGAGGAATGGTACCTGAGGCTTATGTGTCTCATGGACTGCCTGTGCATCTTGGACCCGGGTTCGGAGCCCAAATCGGTTGCCAGATCTGACAATGCATGTCCACTGCTTAGTGGCCTGGGATGCAATCATGACATTCTGCTTGTCTTGTTTGTTGATCCAAATGACTCTATAGTCAGTGGATGGAGATCTTCCATCGTGGCTTCTCGGCTCCAGGTAGCACCCTGAATCTCCTGAGGTTTTGAGTGCTTCGGTGATGTCGGCTGCCTCCAATCTAAAGCAAGCCATGAAAATGGTGGCGTCACTCGGTTTTGTGCGTTCCAGCTTTTCATTCAGGAATTGTCTATCCCAAACATCCATGATCGGTGACATGTCCCCATTTGGTTGCAAAAGCTGAACATTGGAAATTAAGTGCTTCACAGGCCTGGCAACGATGCTTTCCCATTTGACATCACATTCATCTCGATACACTGCAACTCTTACGACTGCTGTCATGACCTCGTCCACCTTAGTTGCATGGGCTGGGACTGTGCGACTGACAATGCTGGCTCCAATCTGTACAAGTTTGGCTGACATCAAAATGGGCTCACTTGTCTTCTCATACCTGGCAGGAAAACGGACTTCTTCCCCCACCCCGTGGAGCAATGGGTCCTGGTGGTCAATCACCAATAAGGCAAGGCCATTCTGGGAGACCGGTTTTTGAAACCTTAGATATGGCACTGCTTGCATGGCTTTGACGACTACGATGCCTCGTGCTTCAGGACCTATGCTATTGATTGGCCGCTGTTGGATGGTCTTGCCATCAGCATCTTGGAAGATTCCGTCAGGAATGCTTATATCCTCAGCGTCAATGTGGATTGGTTTCTGTGCGTGCGGGGCATGCTTTTTCTTGTCTTTCTTGGATCCAAACTTCTGCTGGGAGTTGGTTCGGTTACGAATGACTTCCTGCAGTTCACTTGGCAAGACAAGTTGCAACTTCGGGCTGCATTGGTTGGAAAGCTGTTTGATCTCTTTCCACGGCTGTGTGCCTCGGAGAGCTCTCATGACTGCGGAACGGCCCAGTTTGTCAAGGACTATCTGAGCTCTTTCTTGGACAGCATCATGTGCAACCCCATGTTCATGCAATAGTTGGCAAAGGCTTTGGGTGATATCTCCACCTGCTACCCCTCCAAATGCAATCTGGGCCGGGATTGAAACTGCTTTGGCCTTGCCTGTGACATGTAGGTGATGTTCAAACAATCCTCTCCATGCTGCAGCAGTTTCAGGGGTGACTGGCTTGGCACGATCATGGGTGTGTGTGGCATCAAAGACAAAACTCATGATCCATCCAACGCACTGAAATCCGCAGTCATTGTTGAACTTGCTTGCACTCTCGATTGTGGTGATAGTGCATGTGTTGGGCATGTCTTGTGTGATGACTTTGAGCCAATCATGTCCCCCGGGTGTGGTAAACAGATCCACCTTCCCATGTGCAAAACGCATTCCTACAGGAAACCAGTGGTGATGGGCAAAAATTGCTGTGACTATGACGCTTGGAGCATCTTGAACAAGCAGGGCCTGTGCGTACCAGTTTTGGAGTGTCTGAATGAGTTCTTCATCATCGCACTCATGAGGAATGATCGCGACTGGAGCTACGTTGGCTTGACCTGTGGCAGTGATCATGTTGAGGTAGAACTCCATTTCATCCTGAGCAACAAAGGCTTCTTGTCGGTACAACAAAGCAATCCTAGTGGTGGGAGAATTTGCCAGCAACTCAGGTGGCATGTTGATCGCTTCATCAGAAGTACCACTTCCATATTTTGCCATTTCTTTTAGGAAGATCTGGTCAAATGGCTTGGTGATGGCTGCCGTCGGATACCTTGTGCCAACGCAAGTATTGACACAGATCGGCTGGACAAGGCTACCAATGTTCGCCTCAGCAACTGTGACCGAGCCTACCGTTGCCTGCTTGTCGATCTTGATGAATGATGGCTGGTTGTCATCTTGCCTGATGACCTGAATGGTGTGGCTTTCAATGTGCTTCTGCCCCAAGATTTCGGAGCTGGCGATCTCTTGAGCTACCTGCAACATTCCCTGGGTCAGGGAATCTCCTTCATCATTGGCATCATCAGGATCACTGTCATGCTTTCCATCGGATGCGGTCTGGTGAGCTACATCTTTGGTAGCCTCCCTGGCCTCGGCTGCAACGATCGGGCTGTGTGTTTCGGCTTTGGATGGTTTGGACCCGGACGCAAATGCCACTAGTCCACCTGTAGAATCCTCATATGGTTTCGGGCTGGCTTCTGCAATTTGGTGTTGGTCCTTTGTGGTCGGCATACCTGGTGCTTGATTGCCGGATGTTCCTTCTGCATGACATGGCTTCGACATTTTTGCAAGGTCTGAGCTCTCACATATGGGGACATGGGGGGAGGGGCCACGAGTGACAAAAGCATCACGTGGCATGGCCTGAAAAGACGTGGGCAGGGGGAGTTCTGGCGTCTCCACGGCTGGCTGTTTGTCAATTTGACTCTCTTTCCCCAAAACATTAGTGGGTACCCCAGTTTGCGGGTTCTTGCGTCCCGACCGCTGGCTGTTTTCTTCATCTCTGCTTTCATTTCGGGGTGCAAGGCCAGTAAGGCTGGCATGTGGATGACCCTCGGATGCTTTCGGATGCAACACTGGCGCTGGCTCTGACACTGACATAGAGGCAAATGCAGGGTGCACACATTGCTTACCTGTCGTGGCAGTCACAGGCATGGCATGATAAGGCTTGGCTGTGGCAGGGCAAGTGGCTTCTACTGGTGTCGGTGGGGTGTCGGCATCCCCTCGGCCGATGCTAGTGGTCGGAAGGCCATCTGCATCTTTCCATTTTTTGGGGGGTGCCCCTGAAATGTCATCCCTTTCAACCTGACGTTTATGGGTTGCATGGTCCCGCAAAGAGTCAGCATTCATGTCAGATACACCCTGGCTAGATTCATGTGTTCCCATGGCCACTGGTCGGCCTTCATCAGCATCAATGGGTGCTTTCATCGATGGGGAATGTGGGGAGGGGCCAACAGTGACAGGAGCACTCGTTGGCATGGCCTGAACAGTCATGGGAAGGGGGAGTGCTTGCGTCTCCACCGCTGGCTGTTTGTTTCCTCCCAAACATTGAAGCAACGGCATCAAAGGAACCACAGTTTGCGGGTCTTTGCGTCCCGTCCGCTGGCTGTTTTCTTCATCTCTGCATTTTTTGTCAGGGGGTGAAACGTGTGAAGGGCCCCAAGAAATCATGGCCTGGCCTTGCAAGGTAGATCGGATGCCGTCTATGTACCTCTGAAATGCCGGGGCACTGTACACTGATGGCTGATCCCTCGCAACTGCCTGAAAAACCTGGGTGAAATGGTTCCACAAATGCACCTCCGGGCATGTCGGTTGGATGTCTCGTGCCTGGTCAAAAGAAGACATCAACTGCCCCGTGATCCAGCATGATTGGACTGGTGACGCCATTTGGCCTAGTGCTGCGATGGAAAAGCGTAGTGGCTCCCAATCAAAACATGGGATACCTCCATGTACTACACACATTTCCCAAGGGTGCATATGTCGTGTGCATGGCAAATCTCCCTGTGATGTTTTGAAAACTCCTTCAATTCGGATGAGTGCTCCAAACATACCTTTGGACTGGAGGCGCTCTTCTGACAGTGGGTATCGACGGCATTTGCATGGGCACCCATTGAGTTGATTAGCCCACCCATGTAGAGCAGTTTTCAAAACACCATCATGTTTGACCATGTTTTGTTTAATGCCTCCAAATGCCTGAAATTTCCCTGATTCGTATTGATCCAAAGCAAGTTGTTTCAAGTGTTCATGGGGCCAATTCGGGCATACAGGGATAACATCACCAAACACAACCTGTCGTGGCAGTCGGGGCAATGGCTTCAATGAAAGGCTCGGCAATGTAGCATTGGTCAAAAGGCACCACCACCTCTTGCGGTAAGTGGGCATCAGTGAATCCAATGCAAGTTCAACTTCTGACTGCCGAAATTTCGTCAAGTGACAGAACTCATTGATCACTGCCTTGACTTGAGGGTCTCGGCTTGCATCAACAACACACTCAAGCTCAATTGAATGGGCACGCAGGAAATACCCTGTGCGCAACGTGCCAATCAGAGATCCTGCTCTTTGGTCGTTCATCCCTTTTTTGTCCCCCAAGGCTGACCAGGGCTGACAACTGAATCCTCCAGCAACTAAGCATGGGCTCGGGTGTGCAGCATGCAATTGTGCCATGATATGTGCATCACATATGTCTCCTTGAATCACGTTACATGCCCCATGTTTCCGCTGGAAGCTGCAATTGGTCTCCTGCAGGTCATTGGTAGCAAAGACTCGTACCCCGCAAGACTGGATTCCCTGGGACATCATTGAGATGCCTGCGCAAACTTCAATGGCACTTCCATACATGGCAGTATCAGGAATTCTATGGCCAAGTGCATACCCTGAGGAGGCATATAAATGAACTTTACCATCTTTGACATCAACACCGCAATTCAGGAAGGAATAGGAGTGGAGGTTGGACAAACAGCCCTGCACTGTGAAGTGCCTCCCATAGATGTTGGACTTGAATTGGTGCCGTAATCCTTCAGGATCCCACACTTCTAAAAACCCAAAGACATCAATTTTGTCACCAGACTGAATATGTTTCCAGTCTGGCTCCAAACTCAACTTGGACTTCTCCATGGATGCAATCCCCCCGAGAATCAGCTAGGGCAGACCAACCAGCTGGCAGGGCTCGGGCCAAGGTCTCAGTGTGTCAAAACCTTGTACCCCTGTAGTTCACATCAAAATAGCTGGGATTCATGGATGTTCATCCCACTAAAAATTGTATTTTCATAGGTATTGATCCATACCCATATATGAAGAAATATGGGAAAATGATCATCTGGAAACTGGAAAATGATGCACAAATTATATGGGAAAATGATGATCTGGATGAGGTAAATGATGGATAAATAGCCACGAAATAATAGCGAACATATGGGAAAAGGATCATAATCTAATAATCCATTAGAATTTGAAAGTAGCACAACCATGGTGTTTTCAGAGAAACAAATATGAAAAACATGGTGTTGATTGAATGCTTACTTGTCAACCATTTTATGGTGGAATTAAGCAGCACATGCGGATTTCACCAGGGAAACTGGTGCATTTCACTAGGTAATACGGAGATGTAATGAAGAATATATATATATATATTAACCACTTTTAATGGGGTTTTAATGGGGATAGAACCACTCAGAATTTTGGTTCTAACCTGCGGATCGTCAGAAGCTCAAGCAAACAAGTTCAACAACCGCTGGCGCTGGAGGTTTCATCCGCCGAAAATTGGGATTGTCACCAATCCCAGCGAATCAAAGAGGATAGAAATCATTGCAAGTTTCTGATTCCGAGGGCGACACACTTTGGCCCGTAGAACCCACACCAAAGCGTACAAAAATAAACTGTGCTTTCCCCACTGCCCGGAATGAAGTAAACTGGAAATACCATGAAATACCTCTTTGACAGCTGCAACCCCGCAAATCACTCCAGCCTCGTTATTTAGTCGTACTATCCCCAAGCACACATAGATTGATCTCAGGAGTCATCACAGTATCCCAGATTATTTGGATCAGTGCAAATGATCACATATGTGGAGTTGCACCGCCCACGCGTGAGAATTGAATTCCCATATGTTTTAGTGGCCATCATCCAGATATCTCTATACCCCCAAATCACATCGTCAACATCACCATCACTTCAACCATCACCGTCGTCATCGGCCTCATGACATGTTGGGATGTTCCCTTATCTGGCTTCGTTGCCATAAGTCGCAAGGGCTGAATTAGGCCACGCAAGGTTCGGATGCCTCATTATCCACCCTTCATGGCGGCTAGTCGTTGTGATGTCATCACAATTCCCACAGACGTATCACACAAATAGTAAAACATGGATGTAGAGTATTACAGAATGTATACATATATACATATATAGAAGATAGAAAAGAGCATAGTGACTTCATGTTCAGAGGTTTTTCAAATTTACTCACACCCATTTCACAATTCACCTTGCCACAAACTTTGGAACCATGAATCGCGCCTCTCCAGTGTGTTCAAGTTCAGAGGCAGACCTCAAGTATCTGGATTGGTGCAAAATCGAAATTAAAGTCGAGTTCAATCGAAAAAAGAATCTGGGAGTTGGAAATTGAAGCAAACCCCTCTGTATATCATATATCTTTACATAATTTTACATATTTAGATGGTAGAAGGGATGCTGTTCTCCCGTAAATTGTCCGTTGAATCCAGCCAGCGCAAGGAAAATGATGCAGAAACCAGATGGTGCAGGATGCGAGCATTAGAAATGGGGATGGAACAACTAGAGATGGCAATGTCATTCATTTCATGTCACACACAGCAAAAAATTAGGGATGAAATCGCCATAAGATTCCCAAATGTGGAATATATATATATATGAATATATGGGGATGAAATGGGGATATAGGTCCTGCCATCAGATTCCCGGCGCTGGACTTGAATATTGATAATCCAGCGGGTTCCCAGGTTGAAAAACATGTCAAAATGCAACTAGGACTATGTCCCAAAAAGTGGAAATACTCATCAGCTTCATCCCAAGTCTTTCTCCTGCTAACTCCATACAAATCATATACAATATATGTATATATATATAATTATATATACACATATGGGCGTGTCTGAAAATAAGGTACACCCTGAAATATCCGTTTAAATCTGGAACAAAAATTAGAACCATCTAATTTCGCGGTACTCTATTTTCAGACAAACCCCAAAATATACATCTGACATAAATAGATCTCCATCTTCCACAGCTTGGGAAAATCCTTTTATCCTCATTGTCTCCATTATAATTCCCATTGATGATTAAATCCCAATCAATCCCACTACAGATTATAAACAATGGGATTGAGTGGGTTTTCATCATCAATGGGAATTATAATGGGGATAATCCCATGATAGGAATTTCATCAACAATAAATCTTCCAGCACCAAGCCACAGAGGTGCCGCCGCGGGGGCTGCTGCGGGTGCCGCGGCGTTCGGCGCTCGCAGCAATTGGGTCTGCTGGGTCTGGGCCTCGTCGGCCATGGTGAACTAAGTGGAGGTTGCTGGGAAAAACATCGAACTAAATGGTGGAATACATAATAATTGTGATAATTCCCATGATATATAAAAATAATTATGATAATACTAAATACATCTAAATATTAAATGATGATCTGATTTATCACATGATAATTAATATAATCATCTTTACGTGAGATATAGTAAGTAATCAATACCAGAATAAATCATGGGATAATAAATAGATCATGGGATAGTAGATGGGGATAAGATTTGACAAATGATAAAGATGGGTAAATGTAAATGGTAGACACAAGAAACATACAAGAAATAAACCACTAGTTGGGCTTGGTACGTAGAATTTGGATGGTTTATTATCGCGTATTCACCATAAATTGTATCATAACCAGCAGTGTGCCGCTTCTGGGGGTTTGTTATCCATTGATTAGTTTATGGGGTTTGGGGTTCTATAGGGAGAAAACATGTCTCGCAGGTTTTCCATGTGTTCCACCAATGAAATGTTCAAGATAATAAAGGTTCTGTACATTCAACAACTGTGAGGTCGGTCAAAGGTATCGAAATGACAATGGGTCTAGGTGAGATCCATTTTTGGGTGTCCTTCACCTCTAGTGCACTGTTGCCAACAGCCAAGAGGACCACAGCCCCGAAGTTTATCCATAGCCCTTAAGGTCAGCGAGTGGTGCTATCAGACCTTGATGCACAACTGGATCATCATTCTGCTTTGCAAGCCAAGTGGTGATTAGGAAGTCCCTGATTCATAGAGTTGTTCCTCTCTCCCATCTACAAATTTTTATATATATATATGATGTATATATGTGTCATGGTCAAAACATGGTATATGGGATATGGTCATCCGTCCCAGATTGGGAATTGAAACGTAATGGGATTGATTACCACCCCCTAATATGGGAAAACAACCGATGTTTTGACCATGGCACGTATGAAAACCGATCTAAAAACAGTATCCCCCTCTCCCTGACAGCATACACGTCCTTACTGCTGGTGTAATGATGCCAAGATACACACGTTATTGGGAGCATTGGTTTCCGCCCGCTTATGGCGGACCAAGATAAGCCCATTGTTTCACAAATCATCCACCAAGGTTTAACCGTAAGTAGGAGTGAAAACCTACGCTACATATGTATAAATATGTGTAGATATATATATATATATATATAATTGTATCATAGTAGGCCATATCGGGCACATGCCCATCCCCTGGGAACTATACAAAGATCATATCACATATATCACATATACCACGACGGGTCCCACGTCGGGTCCCACGACTTCTAGGGAATTCTCTCGCTCTTCGCAGGGTGCATCCTGGCCCATCTTGCAATGCTGAGATTCTCACCGGGCAGAGATGGGATGTCACTACTGTGTGTAGATATCATATGTCATAATATATGTATATAATATAATATATATATATATAATAATATATAATATGCATACAGAATAAATATGTATATAGTATATATGGTCACCGCCCCCTCAGAACCCCCATGTTGAATATACATATGTATATATATATATATATATGTATATATATGTACATATATGTACATATACGGTATACATATGTATCCATGATAGACAGAAATATCCATGTTATATATGTATATTTATTTATTTATGATATTTATAGTTTGGGCGATACAATTGTAAATGGGATTCATGTGAACAACCCGGATATCACTCATGCTATGGGCGCAGCTTCCCGTCGCGGAACCTCTGTGGAGCTCAAAGGTTGGCAAGCGGCGAAGCAATAGCGGGAGTAGTCCACCTTTGTTGGTGCTGCTTTGGAGGTTAGTACCAGATACAAACATATTGTCCAACCGTAGACAACCAGAAATAGACTTATAATATATATATATATAGACATACATTTATATAATTTTTATATACATATATATATATATATTATAATCAACATATGCTCCCATTAGGATTTCTTCATGTTTTCCGATTGTATTCCCATGTATCCCCACTATTTCCTAACTACCAAACTATTTTGGGTTGTACCCTTGGGTAATTTAACATAGCTATGGAAGACATGGTCTATGTTTGTTCGATGATTTACACATTGAAATGGTGATGTTCCAAGCTATGTTAAATTATCGGAGGGTACTTAACAGCTACTAACAACTACTTAAGAGCTAAAGGATGTCAACGAGACTTAGCATATATAACAGCTATATACTTAGCAGCTATATTACCTGCAACAACACTTACATAGGCATATCAGCTACTTGACAGCTGAGGCCTAATACGGATATCGATAGAAAAACATCATCTAAGTTCATAAATTGGAGTCTGGTCTATCACCTCCTTTCTCCTGGTTGGTGGTTTCACCCCTTCCCAAATCGTTGTCATTGGGGATCATCATGCGGAATATAGTTCAAACTATGTGTTTGGAAAATACCACCAAGCTCAGCAGATTCACCTCGATATAGGGATTTAATTGACAATGAATTGACCATCTCTGTATCTTTTCTAATCGCAGCAGACTCCAGCCCTGCTTGCTTATCCCGCTGTTGGTGGCTGTCTCAAGCACAAACAGGTTCCTAAAATGCAGGTATTGTGCTATATGTCCAGCCAATTTTAGGGGTACTTGACGAATTCGTCACACCGAAAAAACAATCTTATTGCAATGCATGAACTCATTGATATTGAGAATCCTTCATCTCGAAATGTCGAATAAAAAAAAAAAAAACGACCCTGCTTCAAGTCCTTGTTCCCGCAATGCTAACCATCGCTTTCAAGCTCCGGCCCTAATATCTGTGACCATGAAACTTGGAAATCAAACAATGGCCATGTTTTACAAATTCTCCATCCCTCCATCCCTCTACTTTTGAACCACGACTTTTGATTCAACGGCGAGCCCTGACTTCCTGGCCTCATTATGTAGCGCCGCAAAGGACGCTTGCAGCACGGCACCAGGAGCACATAGCCTGCAGCCGTCGCCTGTGGAGATGGAAAGTCAGGGATGTCAGGAGCAAGAAATGTTGATTTAACCTGGTTTTAACAGCAAAAAGTGTGGATTTAAGATCTGTTTTATCAACCAGTAACAAAAAATCTGAGTCAAGTATATTGTGGGCATGAGGCAAAAATGATTGGGATAAAAGATTGAAGCAGAAAAACGTAATTAAGGATATGTCATGGTAATAGTAATATCGTTGTTTTCGATGGAAAGACAAAAGATGACACCCTTTAAACTTTAAACTATACATTACATCTATTGATTTTTCTGACGGACAAATCATAGACATGGACCCCGCAGTTTTGAGACTTTAAGACAGGAATGAATCAGAACATGCACTTTCTACATTCAGAGAAATACTTCACTTTAGTGGTTGCCCAATGGTTTATGATGTTTATGAGAGACCAAACTCCACCTCTGGAGTCTGAAACATGTCGCTACAGCAATGATCTTTTTCGGCCACACTCCTGGAGGATCATGTTACATCAACTGCTAAAGCTGGCTGCATATCTACAGGTAAACTCATAGAACAAGAATCCGAAAGATCATCCCAAAATCTTTGTTCCTTCTCAGTATCTAAAGCCTTCAATGGTTCTTCCCAGAATTCGTTCCAGCAAATTTTCGCGCGAAACCCTTGTTTGACAAAAATTCATGATATATATATATATATATATATGATATATGTATATATATATATATATATATATATGTGTGTGTGTGTCTGTATGTCTGTATATGTATATATATATATATTATTATTATGGGGTTTTTTAATAGATTTTCCCTAGAAAAAAAAAAAAAAAACTCCCAGGATCCACCCACTAATCTCGGACGCACCTCGCGGCACACAGCTGAGCCCAGTGCTCCGTTGGCTCGCGGCGCAACAGCTGCAGGCGCAGGAGTCCAGGGCTGGACGACTGCTGTTACTGGCCTGGTGGCCACTGGTGGCCGCAAGAAATGGGGGAAAAGTTGGAATGGTATGGCTTTATGGGATCTTTGTGGCTTAAAACATTTAAAACATGGGGGAAAAAGGTGGAGGTTCTAAGTTTGTGAAAGAAATCTTTTCAGGTGTTTGATGATGTTTTGGAGATTCAATCAATGGAACAACCAGCAATCCTGGGTGACATGAACTGCCAACAATCGGGGTTGAAAGGCGGCGAGTATATCCTACTAAGATCGAATAAGTATTGATGCAGTTCTGCATGTCAGATGTCCAATGTGTTTGTGACTAAACTACGGGTGATGCCTCACATGCTGCTTGCCCCGCAGAGACAGACAGGGTCAGGCTGTTGCTGTCGCTAAATTTTCAGTTGTAGCGAGACATTCTTGTGAATGATGATCATCCAAGTGTGGCAAAGGGGGCGTTTAATGAGAGATATCAAACATCCAACGAAAAAACAAATTGACTTGAAAATCTGGGTGTTTCTGAAATCTCAATATGAGAGCTCGTCCTTTGGATTCGTCCTCTGTGTAAGTGATATAAAAAGCACAAATTTCGAGAAATCGCCCATCAGATGTTCCTTGAATGTCATAGCCATAGCCAGAAAATGGTGATTTGCATTCTAAACCCCCACTGAGTGTGACTATGATTGCATTGTTATAGGATGTTATAGGCTCATACCCCAATCTAGGCCTGGCTCAATGTCATGACGACCCTGGCCTGTCGTCTTGACACGATCGCCTGCACTGGAAGAAAGAGGAGCAGACAAAGTGCACCTGGCGTAACGCTGCGACGACGCAGATATTTTTCAGGAAAAAAATACAACAGACATCTACAGACATACTGTATCCTACTGGTTATCCTACTGGTTATCCTACTGGTTATCCTACTGGCTATCCTACTGGTTATCCTACTGGTTATCCTACTGTATCCTACTGGTGACCCAAGTGACCCAAGGTCCAATTCAAACAAAAAATAGGAGCGGAGATGTCGGTGTCCCCGTGCCTCGCTTCATTCCGCCCGCGCCCCACCGCCCCACCGGGGTCGGGGCGGGTGCCAGGTCTGAACCCGCGGTTTCGGAGTTGATTTCAAGCAATTCCCTACAGTTCGGCCATGGCACAGCACCTGCATATATAGCGTATCTGGCACTGGCACTGGGTGTCTATCATCCTTGTGGGTGCCCATTTAAACAACCTCCGACTTTCTTCATAGATTGTGCTGGATCTTCCTTTGGGTGGGGACACTTCGAACTACAATTTTGTGTCCTCCATAGCCCTTCAACGACTATTCTCAAAGTAGGGAAACTAAAAATGCGAAACTGACCAAGTGGGCGTCGTTTGCAATCTTCCCAATCACATAAGGATAATCTCAAGTGGTTTTAGCATCTTGTAGCGTATTTTAGGTGCCAAAATTCCACCATGGACCCACCAAAAGAACGGTTCGTTGTACCATCATGGGACACCTGGGTGTACCAGCTATACAGCTATACCTCCCCTTCCCCGTCACGTCATGGCATCATTTCTTTTCAGTGCGGGTGAACCAACTCGGTCTGACCTGGAGAGGATGGCAGATCGGAGCTATCCATGCTGAGTTGCAGATCGTTGCTGTGGTTGCGCTTAGGAAGTGGTGAGTATTCAGTGTCCCTGGTGTCAGTCTCAAATGTTCAAGGTGATCATGCAGGAAATGCCATAGTGAGGATTTTCGCAACGCATGATGCCATCAAAACTTTTTCTATGCAGTTGCAAGTAAAAGTCGTTGTCAACCCTGCTTACACCCGACCAAAATGGCAGTGTAGCCAGCACAATGGGGATACAGTAAGCTGTTGGTATGGTGACTATGGAATTTCAAACATGTTTACCTCTTTTGCCCCGAGTCTGCGGGAACTTAGTGATGGATGGCTCACCCTGGCTAATAAAGTCCCAAGCTGTGGGACAATGATGACGCCATATGTTTCACTGCTGAAGAGCATATCTATGCAACAGAGCCATTTGTGAATTTTGTGAAGTGTTTCATAATAACATCATGTTTGAAAAAAACGAAAAAAAAAAAAACATGCCAACGTTGGGGAAAAATTGCAAGTTTTGTTGGTTCAATCCCCAAGTTTTGCTGAGCTGCTGAGCCTCCCTGCAACCAGCGCATGGAACAACTTTGGGCTCACCTGACGTCTCGTAGCCACTCTGATTTACTATTGATGAAAGGGACTTAGTTTACAAACTGAAATCAATGGGATTCAATTACATCAATTACTGTATTCAAAAAATAGGGGGGTTGACCAACAAGAATCCGGGTCTTATCGAATATAATTTGGTAGTTTCATAAAGAGAAATCCGGATTTCAGCCAAACAATTGGATGTTTTGACATGCTTTGACCAAAGTTGGATGCTAAAAAATACCAGTGTATCACCATACAATAATATACAATAATCCAAATGTATATCCCGCATTGAATTTCCCATTGAAACCCATGGGTTTCATCAACAAACCATGCCATTGTGGGCCCCATGGGTTTCACCATCAGCGACTCGGCGGCCCCAGCGGGCATTTTTTGGCCCGCCCCGCTCTTCGGGTCTTTGGCCCGTTCCGTCCACGGCAGCTCCGTGTCTTCAAAGCTGCCGTGGGAAAACGTGCCACAGATCTTAGATCTAGGTTTAGACACAAGAAAAGTTGGATCTCAAAACAAAGTTCCAAGAAATCTATTTCACAACCATTCACCAGGGTTTCCCTGGTTTTTTCTGGAAGAAACGTGAGGTAGCTAGTTGAGATTGATCTACATTCAAAAAAAAAGGTGATGTTCAAGATCCCTAGAACAGGATGCTCACATGGTGATCACCTACCCTGGATATGAAAAGGGGTGGTTTGGAGAGGCCCTAAAATGGTTGGCCGAAACGCAGCCTATGAATGTAACCCAAATCTTGCTGTAGTCTCACCTCCTTTGTTTTTACTTACTACTTCTATAAAATCGAGACCTCTCTAATGGCACATCCAGTAATCAACGATTTGTCCTGCTACAGGTAACTGCTTCAAGTTCACATCCATGCTGCATCCAGCGTCCCGCTTGACGCGGTATCCCGCTTCCGTAAATAATTTCAAGTACTCTGCAGGAGTACATCCCTGCATCGTGCCCCACACCTCACTTTGGATGATGTGCGGCGCCTGTTTCCTGAGCCAAAGGGGGGGCACACTTGGCGTTACTTTAGTGGAAGAAAATAAGAATGCTGAAGAACCCCATGTAAAATGAGGAGTTTCCATTTTGGTATGTTTCTGCAAACTTGTAGGTGAAGGGGAAAAAAGAACAGTTCCAAGGGTGAACGGTTTCCCAGCCAGCTTTCAAGCGGTCTCCGTTTTCATTCGGTACCATCGTCATTCCTTTTTTCAGGAGCGTCTGCTCTGTGGTGGTGGTTTACCCTCATAAAGGGAGCCGTGAAATTTCAAACTACCAGCCTCGGGCCGCACTTTACCCCTGGTTCAAGGTTTTCGTGGCCCCTACCCCCAAAACAAATAACAGTTGGGCTATGACCATGATGATGATCTTTCTTTTCATCATCAATCATCATTATCATCACCATCACCATCATCATCAAGTATTGCTGTAGCTATTGTTGTGCGTATTATGAGTAGTATCGTCATTGATCAAAAGAAAAAACAATAGATGATATATATATATATATATAGATAATGAATGATAATGATATACGGATATACGTAGTTTATTCATGTTTATTCATAATGATAATGACGGATAAGCGTAGTTTATTCTAGTTCATTAACATTATTCAATTTGAACGTATTGCAAGTACCCATCACTACTAACCAGAATTGCGATCGCCGGGGCTCAAGAGTTCGTGCGCTCCCTGAAAGACCTGCGCTCCCGTGTCCAGCTCCCATCGTTCTGCCAAAATATGCCCCGATTTGACTCGTTTGGTAATGGATGAAAACCTATAAAAAACCACATTTTGATACATGTTGATACCTGATCAACATCAATTTACCAGTTATTTTGACTATTTTGATGTGAAAAACATTTAAAAACATTTAATGCCAAGGGTCTTGACCCATGCTAATCCATACAAATCCATGTTATATAATCTATGATACCCATCAACCACACCTCAAAACGGACTCAACGGCAGGGCCCGGGTTCCGGGGCCTTGCACTCGAAGCCCTCCACGTCGATCTTCACGAAGTCGATGGGCAGCGTTGCGAAACGTCCCTGCGGGAAGACCTCATCGAAGCGCTTCACCTGGGGAAGTGGATCCGAAGAATGGTGAGTTTAGCCAAAAATATGGAAAAACGTGGTGAAATGTTACTGAAATGGATTAAATAGTGGGTTTCAATACTGGATTCAGGTGATGAGATAAGGGGGCTTTAGAGGAAAAACATGGGAAGTTTTAGCAACAATCTGAGTGAAGAAAGTATAATGAGGGGTTCACCAATAAATTTGGAGGTCCAAGCAACAAAATGGGATGGAACGATCAACAACGACGATGGAATTTTGCCTATCACTATTGGTCCGGTCAAACCAAACTATTCAAATCCGGCTGAAGTTCCTTGGTTTCTGCTTGTCTTGGCATCACAGGATGCTCTGCAGGTCTGAAATTACGTCTTGCTCTGCCTGTTTGTCGGTCGCAGGCACATTTCGCTGGGTTGTACATTGCCACAGCTTGGGATTTCACGGCAATTCCATGAACAAAACAACAGGAGAAACTGGCTCCAATCTCTCCATAGATTCGTCACCCCGCGATCCAACCAGCTGGGAGCAGCGAGAGTCTCAGGTGTCAGATTGTCCATTTGGTTCTCCCATTTCTTTGATGGTAATACTGTACTACGTTGAAAGATCCCTTTATAGTATTTATATATGTATTTTACATGATTTTACATGATTTTACCAATAAGTTTACTAATCCTCATGGTTGTTCAGCTGTATTGCATCCCCCATCACTGTGTTTTAAAAGTCTACCACGGACCTCGACGCAGCCCTTGGTGGGCACAACTTTGGTGCACCACGGCGACAAGGTCCGGTTTTTGCGGACGATTCTCGTCAAAGAACGGCGCATTTTGGGTCTGTCTCAAAATGGTGGATACCCAAAATGGCAATGGATTGGTTTTGTTGGGAAAATCTACAGGAAACCCATGGGTTTTTACCATCAAATGTAGGGGTTTCCTGTAAATTTTCCCATCATCCAGTTCTATGAAAATGGCAACATCAAGCGTGGAAAACCATGATAAATATCGAGAAATGATATGGGGAATTGATGGTTTCAAAATTTTGAGACAATCCCAGATGTCTCCACGTCAATGGTGGCCCAAAATATCACCCAATCACCACATCAACCATCTAGTTTCAGGGTCCTATCATTCCAACCCAACACCAAATCCTTGGCGTTTACCGTAAAACCTTTCAGGGTGGCTCGGGGCCCCACTGTGTGGACATTTCTGGTTCCATGGGGACACGATTCCTCCATGCCAACGGCGCTGTCACGCATTCGGCCAATAACCCCATGGACCTCCATAGGCAACCCAGCAGGTGTTGCAAAATGCTCTCCGACTAAACATGTGGAAGCGTATGCCTTCGATGCCTTCGGAGTTCCTTCCACACCAGCAACACTCCACGGCCAAGTCTAGGAAATCAACGACTTGCAAAAAGGTGTCCGCTGGCAAGAATTCATGGCCACCAGAATGCTCGAAAAAGCGCGGCTCCACGAAGAAACGAGACAAAGTTTCGGATTCCTGAGTGGCTGATAGTGGCTGACTGATTGCGAGTGGTGGAAATGGTGTGGCCGTTGGGCAACACGATTGACTCGGCAGAGATGGAACAAATTGTCCTCATGCCATGCCCCAAAATAGCTTGAAGGGACCGTTAGTTCAGCCAATCGTTTACAATAACAACGTATCACGTCGTTGAATCAGTTGGGGTGGGGTCAAACCCATAATGACGGAATCCCAAGATTTGGAGGAATGGACATTCATTTCCCAGCGATCCATGGCCATTTTCTGCCTCCAAGCTTCGTGAAACGGCACTGTCCAGTCATTTCTGCCTGCAATGTGCAATGACGCGACCGGAATCGGGCTCTGAACCCCCAGCTCCCACAAGAATGAAGCATCTCCAGCCATTAAGATCCACTTCAAATCCTTGCAACTTTCCAAATGGCATACCCGTGACGCCACTAAGGCTGCCAGGGAAGCCCCCTGAGAATAGGCCAGCACTGCATGAAAGGGATAGCCCTCTTCATAAGCTTCCTGCAATTTGGCTTCCACCATGGCCACAGATCTTTCCACTGACTGCGTCACCTTCAGTGGGTCAGGTATCTCACTGGCTGCATCGAGTGCATCGTACCCCCAATTGCCTTGGCCCCCAGGGGCGTCTACGAAGTCCATGTAGATGTGATCCAGCAAGGTATGCCGGTACAGTACATCCTGGAAGAAAAATCGCTGGTGGATACCAGCCCCGCTGAGTGGTTCTTCTATGGGTAAATATGGGTAAACTAACGCCATGTTCTCATCATTGTGAAACACCTCACATATCACCACCCTGGCACTGCCCTGAGTCGAAGTTTAGCGGACAGCAAAAAAAATATACTGTAATTTGGGAGATCGACTTTTATGGTGAGTCACACCATGTCACACCCACTTGGTGTTTCTGCATCAAAATCATTGGGGAAAAAACATTCGCATGACTGGTGCTTAAATCCCAATGTTGGGTGCAAAAAAAAAAGGCCCTGTCATTTGAATGAAAAATCCCCATCTTTGATGGTGTCGAATTGTGATCAAAATCCATAATCCCCCATGTTTGGTGGTGACAAAATGTGACAAAACATCAAAAATGACCCCCAAAATGAGCATCTCCTGCATACGCCGGACCATGCGTTTCCCACAGCCGCGAAGGCCGTGAAGCAGCAAGAAGTTGACGGTCGTCGTTACGGAGTCTCCAGCGGTTGCCATTGCTTCTGACATGGCAGCTGACATGGCATCAATAGCGCAGCGTAGCAACAAGTTCTTGAGATCTAAAGTGTCAATGGTTCCCCATGGCCAAATGGCAAAGCAAAAATGATAGAAATTAAGAAACCACATTTTTCATCTCAGTAATCGCGGCTATTCCCATGAGGGTTCCCGCTCTATAAATATCTGGGCATCCTTTGAATCTCTGGACTTCCAAATGTCTGGTGTGCATGGTGAGCTGTACCGTACTCATGTCATGTACCCGGCTGTGCCGTTGTGTCCAGTGTGGACCCTGGAAGAATGGAGCCAAGAGCTGCCATGTTTATCAGGAGCATATCAGAACGACGGGAGTGTCCAAAAATGTAGGATGAAGTCTGATGAAGTCACCATGTGTTTCCTTACTGAAATAAAATAACCTGTCGTGTAATTATTGTAATTTAATCTAGCTGTGTTCTGGTCCCCCAGCTTTTGGACAAACCCAGAGCTCCAAATGGTGAAGCGATTCCATCCACTTGCTGGAACTTTCAGTAGGTCTGATCGAAGCCACATTCAAAATCCCTCCAACTTTGCAGACCCAAGGATTGGGGCATTTCTGACATGAAAAATCTGGGTGTCGCCAAAAATGGTAGCTGATTGGCAACCAACAAGATGGTGTGTGCTGTTAACCGGCAATAAGGGAGAATGATCACCCACAAGACCTGGGATACAGCCAGGTCAGCAATGATGAGTGAGTTTGGATCCTGAAAAAACAATGAAAAAAAGCAGGATGGGCCATCAAAGAGAAGACCAAAAAAGGGATCTAGGCCATCAAAGCATGGGAAGGGCCAAGCCTGCTACGAATCTATAATTCGTCACTTTGACTGGTATTTCAAGCATTGGTTTCCACTGATGTAGTTCTATCAAATGATGAATTTTGGGGAACCCAAACACTGGAAGCCACCATTGGAACCGCCCGGAGCCCTTGCCTCGAACTCAGTTCGAAAAGCAAACTGTGCGCGGATGTTCTTGGTGGGATCCTGCATGGTGCGACAGACCACAATGCCATCGCCCACATTGATGGTATCCGACATGAGGCTACATCGACCAGGAGCATCACCCAAGCCTGGTGATCAGCTGCCAACCATCTGAGGGGTTCTGGGCTCAGAAATGGGATGGTTTACTAAAATTCCCCTAGATCTGTGGTCCTTGACTGTGAAAGCAGAATCTCTACAATCTAATTCTACCATGACCTCCACCAGGTGGTCACCATGTTCAACTCCAAGGTCATCCAGGATGCAGTCTGCTATGATACCAATTTTGGTCCATGTGCCCCAACCCTCAAACACATTCACGCGGCATTCACGCGGTTCAAATCTTCCCAAACCTCATCTGGATTATGTAGATCTCATCTATCTTCTAACTAACCCAATCTTTCAACCCACCAAGATCTTCAGATTCTCCCAACCCTTCCACAGCCTTCCAACCCTGATCCAAAGATCATCCCAAACACAGGACTTGGTCAAAAAAAGTTGAAGCCTGCCAACTCCACGCCCCTACTTGGATTTTTTCCCAGTAATAGCTAATATATGCTACTAAATATTATAATAGATATATATATATATATATTTATATATATATATATTTATATATATATTTATATATATATATATATATATATATATTTATATTTATATATATATATATATTTATATATATATATATTTATATATATAAAAATATATATATTTATATACATATATATATATATACATATATATATATATATATA